>ERZ773359.1021-NODE-1021-length-39990-cov-8.011043_pt1 | contig 39990 bp, 37 predicted proteins | sample MGYA00374955_ERZ773359 | MGnify/ENA primary metagenome ERZ773359 (study PRJEB29098, sample SAMN04486028) | biogas fermenter metagenome | study: EMG produced TPA metagenomics assembly of the Biogas fermentation microbial communities from Germany - Plant 4 DNA1...
ATTCCTTGTATATGGAAAGAGGTTTCTGGTACTATGTTAACATTTCTTATACCATCTTGTGCTTGCTTCTAACCGTTATCGTTTACCTCCTGGGATACCTGAAGAATAAGGCCGGCTATACCAAACCCCACTTTCTGGTTTTTTTATTTGCTTCTTTACTACCTTTCATCGGTATAGTATTGATTCTTTTCACTTTCGAAGAGTGGAGCATTGATTATTCAGCTTTAATAATGCCCGTCTCCCTGCTTATTATCAGTTATGGCATTTTTAAGTACGATTTTTTGGAAATAAGGACCTTGGCTCGGGAAACAATCTTTGAGAACAACTTTACTGGTATGGTGGTATTAGGTCCGGGAAGAAGAATAATAGACTACAATAAAGCCGCCGAGAAGTTTTTTAAGGCTATAGATATTTCGTTGAACAATTATCCCATAGAGCATATTCTTGACCGGGAGCCAAAGCTGTTGGAAATATTCGGAAGTAAGAGCAATCGTGATTTTTCTTTGGTTATAGATGGGGAAGAACGGTTTTTTGAGATTGATGTGGTGCCATTGGGGGATTCCCATGATGGAAATACGAGAATGCTTAAATCTATCCGGGATGTCACAGAAGAAAGGAAAATACAGGAGAAGCTGAGGTTTTTAGCTACTATAGATTCTTTAAGCGGCCTCTATAATCGGGCGGAATTTATGAATTTGGCCAAGAGGGAGTTTGATAAGGCCAAAAGTAATAATGAGGAACTATCATTGTTGATTATGGATTTGGATAATTTTAAGAACATCAACGATACCTATGGACATGCCGCAGGAGATGAAGTAATTCGTGAATTTGGAAGAATTATAAAGACCAGTTTCCGAAAAACCGATATTACCGGGCGCATAGGGGGAGAAGAATTTGCTGTGGTATTAAAGAATGCTTCTTTGGAAGAAGCGAAAAAGGTAGCGGAAAAGTTTCGAAAAACTGTAGCCAGGGGAAAAGTAATTTACGGGGAGCAGGAAATTAGATTAACGGTTAGTATTGGAGTAGCGGCAATCCCTGATAACACCGATGATACCAGAGATATTGAAGATGTTTTAAAGATGGCAGATGATGCCCTGTATAAGGCAAAGGCTAAGGGGCGGAATTGTGTCGCAGCTTAAATAATGGATGTAGAAGGGTATTCCGGATTTCAATGTCTACATTATCAAATACATGATGAAAGGAAAACCCAATGGAGATAAACAAGGAATCTTACAATAAAATCGCAAAACAATGGAAAGAGTATAGGCATAAACCTCCTTTAAATAAATGCATAGTGGATTTTTCACAAAAAATTAAACCCAACGGAAAAGTTCTTGATATTGGTTGTGGGACCGGTTATCCGATAGCTAAATACCTTTCTGAGCAAGGCTTTGCAGTTACAGGTATTGATATCTCTGAAAATATGATAAAGGAAGCCGTTAATCTGAAACTATCAAATGCAAAGTTTTATCTATGCGATTTCTTTGAATTTATACCAACTGAAAAGTATGATGGAATAGTGGCTTTTGACTCATTTTTTCACTTTCCAAAAGAAAAGCAAACCGAAATATATCATATGGTATCCAGTTGGATGAATATAGGGGCCTATTTGCTGTTTACCCATGGGAAGCAGGAAGGTGAAGTAAAAGGTAAGATGTTTGGGGAAACATTTTATTACAGTGCATTAGACACACAGAATGTTCATAAATTGCTTACAGATAGTGGATTCGCCATTAAAATATCTGTAGAGGATTATAAGGAAGTAAACTCGGAAAGAGATTTGTTAATACTTGCAAAAAAAATTAGATAGTATGGGATGGCCAGGACACTGGAGATAAATAGGGGATGTAGATCTACACCGCCTTTAGGATTTTCGTGATATTGGTTTGAATATTTGGTTAGAAATATATATCCTTACCTGGTTGGCAGCTATGGCTGAAATTTGAAGATATAGGAAGTGTTTATATGGGAGAGTTGAAAACCAAGCAGCATGATGGAGATGTTTTTGAATTCATTAATTCCTTTGCGAATACCGAACAAAAGCGTAAAGACAGCTATGAACTTGTGGAGTTTATGCAAAAGGTTACAGGATATCCACCCAAAATGTGGGGTCCTTCCATTATTGGCTTTGGCAGCTATCACTATAAATCCAAGCGGAGCATACAAGAAGGGGACTGGCCCTTAGTGGGATTCTCGCCACGCAAAGCAGCAATCTCATTATATGTTTTTTCGGGGGACCCGGAGCATGAGTATTTGCTGGAAGGCCTGGGAAAATATAAAATGGGGAAGGCTTGCATCTATGTCAAGAGATTGGCAGATATTGACCTGGCAGTACTTGAAAAGCTAATTCGTGCCACTATTGAATTTTTGGAAGATAAATATGGGCAAAATCAATAGAGGCAAATAAAAGCTCATTGTCTCCGAATAAAACAACTTTAAAAACGGATTAATTTATGGAATATATACGAGAACTTAATAATGGTACTGCCTTCTTTTCGTAATGCTTATACAATGAATGAAACTTTCCTCTGTAACCCTTGCGCCAAGGTTTTTTCTTACCGCAAAAGTGGAGGATAACTGTGTTTCTCATAATATAGTCCATATCCCATAAATTATTAGTTGTCAATTTATAGTAATTATAGTGTCTGGTGTCATAGTTATATAACTTCTCATCCAAGGATTTAATTTGCGTGGAATAGAGTGTATTGATGATATCCTGGTCGGGCAGGATTAGTTTTGAGCGGTTTTTTTCAACAAAAGAATATATAGATTCTTCATTCACAATCTTTCTCTGCAACTCCAAATTCATGAGTAATACACCTGAATTGAAGTATGCATTGATTTTATATGGATACAAGCGGATACGGTTTATTTCCTTAACTGCTAATGTATTGCGAAATGCGGCTGCATAAAGATACCCGTCCAGTTCTGTATTATATAATTCGCGTACAGGGTTAATGACGAGGATATCAGGGTCCAAATAGAGGATACGATCCAGATCTTTGGGCAAAAATTTGAAAGCCAGCAGTCTGTAGTACATTTCTTTTGTATAATGTAAAATTACAGGAGCATCTTGGAAATATTCATCATCTATTTTTACTTCAAACAATTTTTGACCATAACTGTCTACAAAGTATTCGATATCGGCTATCTCATCATCTTTAATTCGAGAGTGCATAAGGTAGATATGGAAATCTTCAGCCGGGTTATTTATGAACAACGAAGCCAGCATTACCTTTAATGGTTTTATATAATTAGAATCTAAAGTTACAAGCAGATTCATTTTTACTATCACCCTCAGTAGAATTCAGCAAAATATTGTATTTTCTAAGGATTATGTACAAGTCGATTTACTCTTAAATTACAAGCCATTCCATGATTTCCAGTATATAAGTTACATTTTTATTATAGAGAAAATCAAGCAATATTTCAATGGTCCCCCCGCAAGGCTCAAACAATAGCCAAGACACCAATAGGAAGGTCCGTTCCATGCGGTGAGTGTATGTCTAAAATAGGAGCTAAATCACTAACCAGATAATTGAGGTGGCTTAGTGGCTAATAATATGCTCCTTAAGAGAGCTCTAACAATTTCCAGGAATTATACAACAATTATATATATTTATAGTCAAAGGAATGGTAAACTGTAAGTGAAAGCGATTGCTAATTCTAATGGGAAGGCAATCAAATAGTTGATTGTATGAAAGGTAGTTTAAAATATGAACAAGAGAAAGATTACTAGTTTAAATGGTGAATGGTTATTTATAGATCAGGACGTAACAGCAGCTTTTGGCAAGGATTATGATGATAGTGGTTGGTATCATGTTGATGTTCCACACGATTGGGCAATCAGTCGTCCTTTCAATAAAGATACCCCTTGCGGAAGCTCCCAAGGTTATTTTGATCGTTGGGGGGTAGGATGGTATCGGAAACACATTGAATTTGACGAAATATCAGAAACGTGCATTTTGGAATTTGATGGTGTATATGAAGATAGTACAGTATGGGTGAATGGGATAAAAGTAGGGGGCTGGGCTTACGGATATTCCGGATTTTTCTTAGATATCACTCCATACATAAATGTGGGCAGGAATGTTATTGCAGTTAGGGTGGACAATACACATAAACCTGCTGACAGATGGTATTCAGGTGCAGGAATATTCAGGGAAGTAAGATTAAGAGAAACCAGCCTTAGTCATATAAAACCATTGGGGGTTTATATTACGACTCCTTCCATTAGCGAGACAGAAGCTAACGTAAAAGTACAGGTTGAAGTTGAAAACTCAAATATAGAATCTAAGGTTGAAGTTATAGTAGATAAAGATAATCAAAGGGTTGCCCACGGAGTTTCTGATGTTCAGGACAATATTGCCGAGATAGATATTGTTGTCTCCAATCCGGAATTATGGGAAGTGGAGAATCCGGCGCTTTATTCTGCTACAATCATTCTTTATAATGGAGATTCTGTTTGCGATACGGAGCAAGTTAGATTTGGTATACGGGAAGTAAAAATAAATGCCACAGATGGATTATTAATAAATAATAAACCACTAAAATTAAAAGGTGTCAATTTACATCATGATGGAGGGTGCCTTGGTGCTGCAGCTCCTGCCTGGGCTTGGAAACGCAGATTGTTACAGTTAAAATCTCTGGGTTGTAATGCTATCAGAACTGCTCATAATATACCAGCTACGGATCTATTGGATTTATGTGATGAAATGGGATTTGTTGTTATAGACGAGGCATTTGATAAGTGGAGAAGCGGTAGTTATGAAAGATATTTCGAAAGCTGGTGGAGAAAGGACTTAGAATTTATGCTCCGACGTGACCGCAATCATCCATCCATTATTATGTGGAGCGTGGGGAATGAGGTTGAAAGACAGGGAGAGGAGGATATGATTCAAATACTCAGGGAAATGACTGATTTTGTTCGTGAATATGAACCATCCAGACCTGTAACCTTTGCTTTGCATCCTTATCATATACCGGAGCAGATAAATTTATCTGTGGAAGAGAAAGTAAAACTGACTATGAAAATGGCAAAATATGTAGACGTTTTAAGTTGTAATTATCATGAACAATGGTATGAAGCATATCATAAGGCCAATCCGGATCTTGTCATAGTTGGCTCTGAAACCTATGGATATTATCGGGGTAAAGATAACGATTTTGCTGCTTTTGAGCCTATGAACCCATGGTTTGATGTGGAGAAAAATAGTTATGTAATTGGACAATTTATTTGGGCAGGTGTAGATTATCTGGGAGAAGCCCGCCCATATCCAAACAAAGGCTGGGCGTCATCACTGATTGATACAACTGGAATACGCAAAAGCCGTTCATGGTTGACCCAAAGCTTGTGGTCAGAAGAGCCTATGGTCCACATAACAGTTATGGATGATACTTTAGAGAATCCTATGGAGCCGGCACATTGGAGTTCACCTAAGATGGCCTCACATTGGAACTTCAAACATCGGATTGGAGAAGTGTTGAATATCTCAACATTTACAAATTGTGATAGCGTTGAAATAATCCTTAATGGTAGATCCTATGGGCAAAAACGATTAAGTGATTTCCCAAATAGGATTATTTCATGGTATTTACCTTATGAACCAGGTATAATTCAGGCGATTGGATATAAAGATGGTGAAAAGGTATGCAATCATGAGCTATGTACCGCTGGTGAACCATGCAAAATAGACTTACAGGCAGATAGAAAAGAAATCCTTGCTGATGGTAGCGATATCTTCTATGCTGATGTACGGATCACTGATGAAAATGATATTTTATATCCACATGCAAGCAATCAGGTAAGGTTTGAAGTTTATGGTCCAGGTAAGATTATTGGAGTGGACAATGGTAATCTTAATAGTGATGAGCCCTATGTATCGGACCGTAGGCATGCTTTTAGAGGAAGATGTTGCGCTGTTATTAAATCTGATGGAAGGGAAGGAGTAATTAGAGTTCGTGCTGTAGCTGAGGGCCTTGGATCAGCCGAAGCGACTGTCGTAGCGTCCAATGTGATAGTGTAACTTAACCTGTGCTATCAGGGAATAAATGCTCTTTTCTGGCAAAAATCAAAATAAGATTTATGCCGGAAAGGAGCATTTGTCATTTGAACTATTCTTCATAAATCATTTTTCTCGTCATTCCACCATCTACAACCAGGTTAATGCCTGTGACGAAATTATTCTCTCTGGCTGTCAAATAGAGACAAGCACGTGCAATGTCATCTGGTTTTCCTACACGCCCTGAAAGATGCTGTTCATGATCAATTTTACTTAGTTTTTCATAATCCCCTGTTTCAATCCAACCTGGGGAAATAGCATTAACGGTAATCCCGTCTTTGCCAAATGAGGCTGCAAGCGCATGTGTAATTGCAACAATTCCACCTTTTGAAGCAGCATAAGCTTCTGAATTTGGTTCGGACATGATGGCCCTTGTAGAGGCAATATTTACTATTGATCCACCTTCCTTGTTATGTCTCATATATTTTGCCGCTTCACGGGATCCTAAGAAAACGCTTCTTAAGTTCGTGTTTATAATGTCGTTCCATTCTTCTATTGATAAATCATAAGGGGACTTAAAAGCAGATAAACCTGCATTATTTATCAGAATATCAATATGACCGTATGTTTGATTGGCAATTTCCATTAAGCGAATGATATCTGACTCCAGCCTTACATCTGTTTGGACAAAAAGTGCCTCTCCACCATGTTCCTTAATCCTGGCAACTGTTTGACTACCTGCTATTGAATCAATATCCGCTATAACGACATTGGCTCCTTTTTCAGCATAGAGCAAAGCTATTCCTTTACCAATACCATTTCCAGCCCCTGTAATAATCACTGTTTTATTTGAAAAATCCATTGTATTTTCACATCCTAATCAAAATCAACTCCTATATATCCATTATAGTAACACAAAAAAAGGTTTATTCAATTGAAGCGGAAAATAAAGTTGTTTATTCGCTTTATTGGTGAACTATAAAATGGTTAAGAGCTTTTGAATTAATGGGTATTATAAAGAATAGTAAGTATTCCAGAATATAAAGTGCTGATGAATTTTATAAAAGCCTGGGGTGTTGCCGGAAAAATATAGGTTGCAAATAGTTTAAAATGAATGGGAGTTTAAAATGATTATATTTGAAAAGATCAAAGAAGAGATAATGGCTGATACTATGAATGTTTCCTATACAAATAGGGGAATAGCACCTTTATTCAAGGCGTCTGTAGATGCTCGTATTGTAATAGTTGGGCAAGCACCGGGACGCAAAGCAGAAGAAACTCAGATGTTCTGGAATGATCTAAGTGGTGATCGTCTTAGGGAATGGATGGGAATATCACGTCAAGTATTTTATGAGTCTGACCGTATTGCCCATTTACCTATGGATTTCTATTATCCAGGTAAAGCTAAACAGGGAGATTTGCCACCTCGTAAAGGATTTGCAGAAAAATGGCATCCCCTGTTGCTGGAAGAAATGCCATATATAGAAACGATTCTTCTCGTCGGAAACTATGCTCAGAAATACTATCTTGGCAAAAGCAGGGAGAAAAACCTAACTGAAACAGTAAGAAATTACAGGAACTATCTGCCTAAATATTTGCCTTTGGTTCATCCTTCACCTTTGAACATTGGGTGGTTTAAACGAAATCCATGGTTTGAAAGTGAGGTTTTGTCGGTTTTGAAAGAAATAGTGAGAGATGCTTTAAAGTAAGTAGGCAGGTTTGATATGTTTTGCGAATGCTATTAATTCATTGACAAGGGCGACAATATGTGACATAATATTTCTAGAATATTCCATAATATGCCTTCTTAGGTTTATTATTTTCACCACTTAGCATAGCGTAAATATTTGGACTGATTCGAATATAACTTTTCATAGCCGTTACCAAAACAGTTTGATATATGTTTACACAGCGCTTGTAAACCTATGTGTCTCTACTTAATAATGATTCTTTTTCCGATGTTCTCATTGATAATCCTGAAAATATTTTAACAGCATCTGATATAGATATTCCAGGCGATGATGTAGCCGGTAAGGACAACAAGCCCTTTGTTTCATTTTGAGACAATTTTGTATTAATTAAAACACTTGTAGAAGCAATTAATAGACAAGATGATAAGAATTAGGATTTTCGAAAAATGACAGGTATCAGCCCTGATGGGGATAATCGAGAGGAAGGTGTCACTTTATGACAGTCAATCAGAAGAAAAGATTGTGCATCCTCCACGAGACGTTTCGATGTGACCAGTCAGATTTCGATTTTACCATTGAGAAATATGATAAAAAGAAAATACATCATGTTGTTATAAGTCTGGTCATCCTAGCAATCATCATGATAACAACTATCGCAGCACCCTGTCTTGCCGCTGAAGATGGCATTGGTTGGACAGAGGATGAAATTGCCTTTATGGAAGATCATCCGGTGATTCGTCTTGGTGTCGACCCGGGATTTGTGCCATTTGAGTTTATTGATGAAAATGGCGAGTACAGGGGGATCGCAGCAGATTATCTTGCTTTAATAAGCGAAAAGACCGGTTTGCAGTTTGAAATTGCAAAGGGCTTAACCTGGCCCGAGGTTTATGACATGGCGCTGGAGGGAGATGTTGATGTACTTCCTGCTATCGGTAAAACAGAGGAAAGGGAGGAACATTTTCTCTTTTCCGAGCCCTATTACTATTATAAAAGGGTAATCGTAACCCGCGATACAGATACCGAAATATCGGGCATAGACGATTTAGAAGGCCTTGTTGCAGCTGTACAGCGCAATAGTTCACATCACAGTTACTTATTGTCCTATCCAAATATAAATCTCAGTCTTTATGATACTGTCGAAGCTGCCCTTACTGCAGTAGCAACAGGGGCAGAAAAAGCTTTCATCGGGAACCTGGCTACAACAAATTACCTTATTCGTACAACTGGTCTCACAGATCTTAGATTCGTTTCTTTTGAAGCTGAAAAGCAGCAAGCCCTATATTTTGCTGTTCGAAAAGACTGGCCTGAGCTGGTCAGCATCTTTAATAAAGCAATGGCTTCGATTTCCGAAGGTGAAAAACTTGCCATTAACAACAAGTGGGTCGAATTGGATACCGATATAGATTATGGTCCCATTATTCGGATACTGTCTATTGTCGGTACATTAATCGCTGTCATTTTAGCTGTATCTTTTTTCTGGATTGTTAAACTGCGAAAGGAGATTCATCGAAGAAAACAGATCCAGCTTGACTTGGAAAAAGCAAAGCGTGAAGCCGATGAAGCAAATGAATTTAAATCAAATTTTATGGCAAGGATGTCCCACGAGATAAGAACTCCGCTTAATACTATTACGGGCATGTCATACTTATTAAAAAAGACCGAGATTACCCTAACGCAAAGTATGTATATCGACCGGATTACGCAAGCAGCATACAACATGCTGAGTATAATAAACGATATTCTCGATTTCTCCAAGATTGAAGCAGGGAAAGTTCAGCTTGAGATTACTTCGTTCAGTATGGATCAGGTGATTCAGGATGTAGTCAATATTGTTACGTATAAAATAGATGAACAGGGGATAGGTTTTCGGCTGTCAAAAGACCCTCTTGTTCCCAATTGGTTTTTCGGTGATCCCAAGAGAATTGAACAGATCTTGATCAATGTGCTGAACAACGCCGCCAAGTTCACCAGTGTCGGCGAAGTGTCATTGGATATCCGGCTGATTGCAAAGGAGAATGACAAATATCACATCTCATTTACCATTAAGGATACCGGAATAGGAATGACAGAGGAGCAACTGAACAAGCTCTTTACACCTTTTGAGCAGGGCGACAGTAGTATCAATCGGCGTTTTGGAGGCACCGGTTTAGGATTGTCTATTGTTAAGAACCTGGTGGATTTAATGGGTGGAGAAATAAAGGTATTCAGCACACCGGGGGAAGGCACCACCCTCATCATTGAATTATCATTAAATGTGGATAAAGAGAAGCAAGATTTTTATGTAAGAACCTTGTCCTCCAACCACTTCAGAGATGTGAGAACGTTGGTTTTAGAAAAATCAGGTACAAACATGAACCTCATTGAAGGTTATTTGAGCAGCTTTGGTATGCACTGCGAGCTTACCAGTTCAGAAACGAGTGCCTTAAGCATGCTGGAAGCGGCAAACGGGAAGTTTGCCAAACCCTTCGATCTGTTTATTATTGATTATGATACCCCGGCTGAAGGTGGCTTTAAATTTGTTGATGCAATACGCAATAATAGAAAGATTGTTAAGATGCCAAAGCTTATAATGCTTCTGCCGATGATGCGAGTGGATCTATTCGACAGACTCAATGAGCATGGGATTGATATGGGTATAGGGAAGCCTATCATACCCTCCATATTGCTCAACGGGATTCTGGATATTTTCAATTTGAAGGCGGTTTCCGGTTCCCAGCCCACTATAAACAGAGAATCCACCCGGTTAAAACTTGAAAGGTCAGGTCTTGTACTGTTGGCGGAGGATAATAAAACGAATCAACTGATTGCAAAGTCACTCCTGGAGCAGGTTGGTATAGATGTTATCGTTGCCAATGATGGGAAGGAAGCTGTAGATCTATATGAAGAACATAGGGACAATATTGATTTGATACTGATGGATTTGCATATGCCTGTCATGAACGGTTATGAAGCGGCAGAGAGAATCCGTGAGTATTCAACCAAGATCCCTATCGTAGCGATGACAGCTGATGTCGTTTTAGGAGTCCGGGACAGATGTGAGCAAAGCGGAATATATAATTACATAAGCAAACCCTTTAATCCTGATAGTTTTATTCAGACTATCAAAGATATTATTCTTAAGGATGAACAAGACGCCAGTGTGGATACGGCTGTACTTGATCGGCAGCTGGGCTTAAAGAATATGGGCGACAACAAAGAGTTGTATCTTCAGGTGTTGAAAGAATATAGTAAGGAGAATCAGGATACACTGGACATGCTTGAAGCAGCGGTCCGTGAGAAAAGATATGATGATGCAGCACAAATAGTACATAAGATAAAGAGCAGTTCCGGGAGCATCGGGGCCAAATCACTTCAGGATGTAGCTGCATCTTTGCAGAAAGCACTGGAAGAGGAAAAGGGAGAAGAAATATTAACATTACAAAACAGATTTTCAGAATTACTAAATAAACTGTTAGAAGAACTGGAATTAATTCAGGGAAATCCAGATGTAGGTGTGGGTTAAAGAAGGGGGATTCACAATGCTGATCAAGATCTTGGTAGTTGACGACTCGGCAACTGATAGACTGATTATTAAAAACATGCTAAGTGATTATTGTATATTGACTGCTTGCGACGGCCTGGAAGCCATGCGTATGCTTGAGGAGCATGATGGGATCAACTTGATAATACTTGATCTGAAAATGCCTAATATGGACGGGTTTCAGGTTCTGGAAGCCTTAAAAGAGGACGAGCGGTATAGGAAGCTGCGCACTATAATATTGACGAATTACGATGAACTGGACAATGAAATCAAGGGTTTAAAGCTTGGTGCCGTTGACTATATTCGCAAACCGGTTCATATGGAATCCCTGAGGGCCAGGATTGATGTCCATTCCACCTTATTGCGTGTGGAGCATACGCTGGAGCAGCAGCTGGTTAAACAAACCTCGACCTTGGACATGGTTTTCGATCAGGCTCCTATCGGCATTGCAATCTCGTATTGCAGTGATCCGGGAGGTTCTGATGAGGCTAATGTAAGAATTAATCCGAAGTTTGAGGAGATAACGGGAAGAACAAAAGAAGAGCTTATTCGTTTAGGGTGGGAAAAGATAACCCATCCGGATGATTTGGAAGAGGATATGGAGAATTTCAGGAAGCTTCAATCAGGGGAAATCAAGATGTACTCGATGGATAAACGGTATATCAGGCCGGATGGTTCCATAGTCTGGGTTCATATGACCGTTGCTCCCCTTGTTTTATCAAGTGATGTTCAATGCGACCATATCTGCCTGGTCCAGGATATCACCGAGCGTAAAGAGATGGGAAAAGCACTGAACGAAAGTGAGCGAAGTAAATCTGTTTTACTGTCCCACCTTCCGGGACTTGCATATAGGTGTAATTATGATCACGACTGGACAATGCAGTATGTTTCCAATGGCTGTTTTAATCTTACGGGCTATCCCCCAGAGAGTCTGTTGTACAACAGGGATCTTTCCTATAATGAAATTATCTCGCCCGAATACCGCCAAGTCCTGTGGGATGAATGGGAACGAGTCCTGGCAGCAAGGCAGCCCTTTAAATATAAATACGAGATTACAACTGCCAGCGGTGAGAGGAAATGGGTTCTTGAGATGGGACAAGGTATATATAACGATGATGGTGAAGTTGAGGCTTTGGAAGGGATTGTTCTTGACATATCAGATCGAAAAGCGATTGAAAATGCCCTGAAATACAATAATGAACATGATAGATTGACAGGTTTGTACAATCGCGACTATTTAGTGTCATTGCTTGAAAGGGATGTCAGGTTAAAGAAGAATTCAAAAAAAGCGCTAATAGGTATTAATTTAAGCATGGTTCAGCTGTTGACAGCCAATTATGGGTTCCAATATTCTCAAAATCTGCTAAAAAAGGCGGCCGAGGCTCTTAGTCATCATTGTACCGACAAGCGTCAATTATACCAAGCGCCTGACAACAGCTTTATTTTCTATATCCTTGACTATAAGAATAAAGACGAGCTGGCTGATTTTGGCGGTGTCATTGCAGATACCCTGGGATCCTTATTTGTGACGGAAAGAATAGGTGGCGGGATTGGGATACTGGAAATTGAACAAAGCCAAAGTGATCTGGATATTGAATTACTTCTGAGGAGACTTCTGATTGCCTCAGAAAGAGCTGTCAGTATTTTTGAAAAGGACTTTGAAATTTGTTTTTATAACGAAGAGCTGGAAGCCATGGTTGATCGTGAAATAGATATCGTGGAATCTCTAAACGCTATAGTAGCCGATGATGATAGAGATAATGATCTGTTTTTGCAGTATCAGCCTATTATGGATTTGAGGACAGGTTCAATCTATGCCTTTGAGGCACTGTCCAGATTAAGGACAGGAAAGCTGGGGCTCGTATCGCCTTTGGAATTTATTCCTATAGCTGAGAAAACAAAGCTCATTCTTCCGATTGGTGAAAAAGTAATCGCAAAAGCCTTCAGCTTTTTAAACAGGCTCAAGGGGCTGGGTTATGATGAAATCTGCATTTCAATAAATATATCGGTAATTCAGCTATTAAGTCCTGATTTCATTGAAAGGCTGTTTGAACTAATGAGCCGGATGCAGGTAAACTCAAGAAATATTTGTATTGAGATTACAGAATCTGTCTTTGCTTCCGATTATGACGGAATCAACTATATTCTTGAGAAGCTTAAGGAAGCTGGGTTTCATATAGCTATAGATGACTTTGGAACCGGCTATTCTTCCCTTGCCAGGGAAAGGGGTTTAAAGGTTGATTGCATGAAAATTGATAAGTATTTTATTGATAAACTGTCGTGTATCGACCTGAGTAAAGCTATAACAGGCGATATCATTTCAATAGCCCATAAACTCGGGCATTCCACAATTGCTGAAGGAGTCGAGCATGAGAGGCAGTTGCAGTATTTAAAGGAGCACAACTGTGACAAGATACAGGGATACTTAATCAGCAAACCCCTTGATGAAGATGATGCGATTATGTTCATAGAAAAGCAGAGATAAAAGTAATGTGGAAACAGCCAGGATTGCTTTTGGCCAAACCTCCATTCCTATATTTTTAGATTGGCGACTGCGTGAGTGTAACTATGGTACACTAAACGGACAAAAAGCAGAGCAGCTGCATCGTGATCGTTTGCGCTATCTTGATACACCATATCCCAGCGGGGAGAGTTGGAGACAGGTGATTGAACGTGTTGGAGGTTTTCTTCCGGATTTATTTCTCCAATGGAGGGTGCTCGTCTGCTTATTATTGGACATGTTGCAACCCGCTGGGCTCTTGATCATATAATCAACTAATCAACGGCATATCTTTGGAGGATTTGATCACGGTTTCGTTTGATTGGCGTGAGGGTTGGGAATATACATTACCTCGCCCCATTTTCCAAGGGAATTGCCGTTCCAGGAAAAGTATGTAGCACAGGTTGTGCTGACCGGTGCTATTGCCTGCATATGTTGTTCAATACTCTTGCTTTGATCGGTAAGCTCTGCATTAACCAATACATTTCGGATCTTGCACAGGAATACTTCGCCACCATCAAGAGTAATTGACTGTGAGACCTCAAGTTCAAAAGTAAGTGGGCTGCTAACCAAAACGGGAACGTTTAATACAGAACCTTTTGTTGTCTCAACAGGAATATTCATTTTATCAGCCCTGTAACCCTCAATGTTCCCAAAGTAATCGGCAAGGGGAAGTATCGATTCAGTAACGAGATTTGCTGAAAACATACCGGTTGAATGGATTCGATCTTTTGTTAACTTATCCCCACCTATGCAGGCCATCACGCCCAGTTCTGTGTCCCAGCAATAGCTGAACCAGCAAAACAATCCGAAATTAGGAGTACCGTCTTCCTTATATGTACCATATAGAAATAGGGTTTGGGGACAAAAGTGATTGATACCTTTTTCATTCTTTTTCCTCCCTAAATTATTAAGTTTTTGAAGGTTTTTTGCTTTTTTTAGTCAGAGTTATAAGGAATCTTCTTCTGTAAGATTTGTCATAGAGCCTTGTTATAAGTTCAGGTATTTTCAGTCGGTCGGGTATAGTCGTCAGAGTTGTTTTACGAGGTTGGTTTTCCTAAATGATTCAAACGTGTACCTACTTATATAATATAATATATGGAAATATATAAATCAACACACAATTAAAATTTTAGATATATATCCATAAATGTAAGGGTGCATAAAGATCAAAAGATATCAATCCTGTCTCTTGAGACATGTTGAGTACCTGGTTTTATGTAAGGGAATAATACAAGATTGGTTTGGGTTCGTATGATTCATTTCATAAGAAACATTTTATAACGTTAGTATACAAGAAAACATTATCACAAGAATACTGCAGACGGAAAAAATCAGTATTGACAGCAGTTAAATAAAAATGCTATATTATAAAAGTTAACTAGTTAATATTTAACATGTTAATGATTAACGTATTAATGAAAGCTTAAATTAAGGCGGTGAGATAGTAGAAAATGGATAATAATTCTCAAAACAAAATCAGCAATAAGAAAGTTATCCATCAATTGATTAATTTAGCTGTTAAGCATAGGAAAATTATGCAAAATAATCTGGACGAAACCGGTGTCTATCAATCCCAGCATCGTTTACTGATGGAAATCTCCCGTAATCCAAATGCCTCACAAGTCGATCTTGCCAGGTTGATGCATGTTTCTCCGGCAGCCATAGCGGTATCCTTAAAAAAGTTGGAAAAGGAAGGATACATAAATAGAGAAAAGGATGAAGATGATAACCGGCTCAATAAAATAACCATAACCAATAAAGGGAACAGGATTGTAGAGCAGAGCAAAAAGATTTTCGAATCAACAGAAAAAAGGGTTTTTGAGGGATTTACTGAAGAAGAGAAGTCTACCCTGTTTGCTTTGCTGAAAAAGCTGAATGTCAATTTGTTGAAGATGGAAGATCAAATAAAACTGGAAAGAGAAAGGACATAATATTGCTTATCAGTTGTATTGGAAATATGCGAAATTGTATCTGCCTGCATTTGTCGTATGCAATACTTAATTTTCCCCTTGTCCAGATTCTTTGTTTCCCGAAATTATGAACCAACAATGATCTATTAAAGGATGTATATTTGAAGGGCTCTGTTCAACATGCCCTTCCAATATAAATAAAATTAAAAAAGGGAGGTTTTTTAATGGCTAAATACAGATGTTCCGTATGTGGTTTTGTTTATGACGAAGCAGATGGAATACCGGAAGCAGGCATTGCGGCAGGCACAAAATGGGAAGACCTGCCGGATGATTGGGCCTGTCCCTTATGTGGAGCAGAGAAAGCAGAATTTGAAAAACAGGGTGAATCTGATTCAGTTCCTGAGGGAAAACGGAAACCGGTAATTGATACATCCGTAGATATGCAGGAGTTGTCTCCCCTGGAGTTAAGTGCACTTTGCACAAACCTGGCCAGAGGATGTGAAAAACAGTATAAACCGGAAGAAGCAGCCCTCTTTAATGAATTGGCCGACTATTTTAAATCAGTATCAGCACCAGCCAAGGATCCAAATTTCAGTCAGCTGCTTGATCTGATTGAAAAAGACCTGGGACAGGGTTTTTCAAATGCCAAAGCTGTAGCATCTGATGCCGGAGATCGGGGTGCACTCCGCGCTTTGACCTGGAGTGAAAAGGTAACTCGTGTATTAAAGTCTCTCTTGAGCCGGTATGAGAAACAAGGGGATGCCATGCTTGAAAATACTGGTGTTTATGTCTGCACTATTTGTGGATTTATTTACATAGGAGATAAGCTGCCGGAAGTTTGTCCTGTCTGCAAAGTACCGAACTGGAAGTTTGAAAAGGTTGAAGGGAGGTAATGAGAATGACTAAGAAATATGCAGTAAGAAATATCCGTTTATGTACCAAGGATTGTTTGTGCCTATATGTCTGTCCTACCGGAGCAACGGATACCGAGAACAGTATTATTGATATGGAAAAGTGCATAGGTTGTGGGGATTGTGCTGATGCCTGTCCATCCGGTGCTATTTCCATGGTACCCTTTGAGTATCCACCTCAACAGCCTAAAACTGAATCAGTTGTCAGTGGGCTGAATGCACTTTTGCGCAGTAAATCGCAGCAGGAAAACATAGCTGCCGGTTTATCGGGAAAGCTGGCGAAAGCCATTGAAAAATCCAACCGTATCATGGCGGAAGACATCATTCGGGAAGCGGGTTACATGCTTCCGCAAAGCCAGAACACCAAGAATTTCCTCCAATCACTGCTCGATCAAAATCCAGAAGGTCTTCCCAGGGAAACAGTTGAAAAACTACTAAAAGCTTTATACGGGAGTGAGGAGGACAAGCCAAAGAGTGAAAATAAAACCCTTGATAACCTGATGGAGGCCTTTGCCGGAGAATCCCAGGCTAACAGAAAGTACTTAGCCTATGCCAGGAAGGCGGAAAAAGAGGGGAAACTCAACGCCGCTAAATTGTTCAGGGCTACATCCGATGCCGAGACTCTACATGCCTTAATGCAATTTGAGGCTGCTGGGAAAATTGGCTCAACAGCAGAAAACCTGAAAGATGGTATAGCAGGGGAAACCTATGAATACAAGGAGATGTACCCCCCATTTGTTAAGGAAGCTGAAGCGGCGGGCAACAAAGCTGCCTTAAGGGCATTTACTTTTGCAATGAAAGCGGAAGAGGTACATGCCAGGCTATATAAGGAAGCATTAGAGAACCTTGACCAGACGGAGGAAGTATTTTATTATCTCTGTCCGGTTTGCGGAAACATAGAAAAATTTGTACCGGATAAATGCAGCATCTGTGGTGTTCCGGGCGAAAAGTTTATTAAGTACTGATCCGAAAAAAATGCAAGACATCCTACAGCTATTTTGTAGGATGTCTTTTTTTTATTTCAAATGGATACTATTTAATAAAGTATACGACAAACTTTCTGAATATTCCCTTGTTTTTGATACCTCCTCATGATAGAATTAGACCATAGAATATGGAAAATTTACATGAAATTTGCCATTTCTTCAGAGAGATGAAATTAAGATATAGGGGATTAAAACTTTTACTCAAGTGGGCAGACTGCCTTTTTTATTCAGATGATTTATTAGCTAGAAACCAAACCTTTAGAAGACTCGTTTATTAATAGAAAAGAGCAGAAAGGATTTTTTATTGGCAACAGTTAATACTGGCTATCGTCAGTCAGGTGACGACATGCCAATATGGCGCTCATTGTTATATACAGAAAACTCATTATTTCAAGGATGTGCGAGAGCAGATTGGAATGGCGTCTTTAGCTTGATATTATTTGGTGTTTGTAAAATCAATGCTGGCACTGATCGGCTATTGGAGGATTGCAAATGAAGAATGATAATAATATTCATTTAAGACACCGGGTATTTAATGTGGTTTTTCTGGTAGGTATCTGTATGTCGTTTTCCTGTAGTATAATGAATTATCTTCTGGGTATGGAGACAGTGGACATATTGATACCCTTTGCCTGTGGCATTATAACTGTAGGCTTGTATATAGCCTTTAAGATCAGCAAGAATTATGAGCTACTGTCATTGATTGTTGCTATTTTTTTAAGTTTTGTTTTTTTCCCGACAATGTGGCTTGTTGCCGGGGGCTCATACACCAGTATGCCATATTATATGATTATAAATGCCGGCATAATTGCCTTATTGCTTGTTGGATTACAGAGAAAGATAATATTTTTTCTTTTCGCCTTAGTTGTTGGTGTTCTAATAGCTATTGAGTATCACAGGCCAGAGTTAGTGATAGCATATGACTCCCAGTTGGTCAGATATATAGATATGTCCTTTGGTTTATACGTTTGTTTGTTTTCCGTTGTAGTTTTAATTTCAGTTCTTATAGATAGTTATATGAAAGAGTTTGAAAAATCTAAGCAATACCTGGCTACCCTTGAGGAACAGAATAAGGAGATAGAGGCTAAGAACAGGATGTTGGAAAGAAGCAATGCTGAGTGTCTAAAAGCAAAAGAACAAGAGGAGAAACTAAATAGGTTGCTGCATGAAGAAAAACTAAAACTGCAAGAACTATCAATAACAGATTATTTAACAGGAGCTTATAATAGGAGGTACATTACTTCCTGCTTGAGGGAAGAGATTGAGGCCTTGCACAAAAATCAGAAAAAGCTAAGCGTAGCCATGGTAGATATTGATGACTTTAAAATTATTAATGATACCTACGGCCACATATACGGGGATTATGTCTTAAAGAGGGTAGTCTGCACAATAAAAAGCAACCTGAGGCACAATGATATAGTAGGGCGTTATGGGGGCGATGAGTTTTTGATTATCCTGCCTGACACCAGCAGGGAAGAAGGATATGCCATGATGGAACGTGTTCGTCAAAAAATACTGGATCTGGAATGGGATAGGGATCTTGCAATATCGATCAGCGGTGGTGTCATTGAAGTTAAGTGTGACGAATCAGCCGACCTATTGAGGAAGGTTGATCAGCTATTGTATAGGGCAAAAAACAAAAGCAAAAATCTGATAGAAAAAGAGATTGGCGGCTAGCGGAGTATCATCACCAACCATAGCCGGAATTAATACATGCCCTGTGGGAAGCGAATAGTTTAGCGCTTGGCCATGGGGCTTTTTATTAATAGGCAATACCTATTACAATGATTATATAATTATATTTTACAATACATAGCCAAAGTAATATGATCTAAGTAAGGCAAATCAATTCATAAGGAATGAAATGGAATGAAGGATGTTTGTAAAAGTAGAAAACTCAAAGAAAATTTTGGAAGTATAAACTTCAAAAGAGTCACAGGGCTGTTTACTATCCTGCTCATAATTGGCTTATTCGCACAGGTATTGGCAGGGTGTGAAGCGCAGCCGGATACAGGTGTTGACAGCGAATACTATTACAGCTTTACAGATTCATTAGGCAATACTGTTAATTTGAAGGATGCACCTCAAAGGGTGGTTTCTCTTGTTGGCTCCTATGCTGAAACCTGGATTTTAGCAGGAGGGAATCTGGTCGGGGTAACTAACGATGTTATGAGCGAGAGAGAAATGGACTTACCCGACAGTACAAGGATTGTTGGTACAATAAAGGATCCAAATGTGGAAGAAATATTGGATAGTGATCCGGATTTTGTTTTGCTTTCTCCGGATATAGATAGCCACGTTAAGATTTCCGAAACTCTAAGTAAAGCTAATATACCTTACGCATTTTTCAAGGTAGAGCATTTTGAGGAATATCTTGATATGCTCAAGATATGTACAGATATAACGGGCAATAAAGAATTGTACGAGATAAACGGATTGGAAGTCAAAGAACAAATTGATGCTGTACTTAGCAAAATTGATAAGGGGAATAGTCCCGACATATTGTTTATTCGTGCTTTTTCAAGCGGAGCTAAGGCAAAATACGATGATAATATGGCCTGTAAAATACTTAATGATCTAGGAACTGTCAATATAGCATCAAGGCATGAATCACTATTAGAGGATCTAAGCATGGAAGTAATTATTCAGGAGGATCCGGATTATATTTTTGTAGTAACAATGGGGGATAGCGAAAAGGCAATAAATGCATTGAAGGATGGAATAGGGAAAAATCCGGCATGGAGCGATTTATCAGCAGTAAAAAACGATAGATTTATTGTACTACCCAAGGAGCTATTCCACTATAAGCCTAATTCAAGATGGGGTGACAGCTATGAATATGTTGCAAGAATCCTCTACCCAGATAAGTTTTAATAAAAATAGCAAGGGCTATAACGCTACAGTTATAGCTCTCCTTATAGTTTTACTGCTAATTGGAGTGTTTTTGAGTATTAGCATTGGTTCTACAAGAATATCCTTATCGGAAATCATCAGTGCAATGCAGCAAGGAGATATTACCTCAAAAACCTATAGGATTATCAGCTATGTAAGAATACCAAGAACCCTGGCTGCGCTTCTTGCAGGCTGTGCCCTGTCGGTATCGGGAGCCATACTCCAGTCAGTATTAAATAATTCCCTTGCCAGTCCAGGGATAATAGGTGTGAATGCAGGAGCAGGGTTATTAGCTGTATTAATTGCAGCTTTTTTTCCTGCATTTTTAAACTATACAACTATTGCTGCTTTTACAGGTGCCCTCATGGCTGTATTATTGGTCTATTTTATAGCGAGAAGGACTGGAGCTTCCAGAATGGCCATAGTTCTTTCGGGGGTTGCCGTATCCAGCTTTATAGGAGCAATGACGGATACCGTACTGACCCTAAAACCCGATGCAGCCATCGAACGAACAGCATTTTTAATAGGGGGCTTTTCAGGTATAACCATGGGCAGGCTAAGCTTTGCTGGTTGTCTTATTGTTCTTGCCTTTTTTATTGCCTTGATTCTGGGTTATGATATGAACATACTGACCTTGGGAGATCAAAGTGCCAAGTCTCTGGGTCTAAATGTAGCCAGGGTTCGCTTTGTATTCTTAATTCTGGCAGCAATGCTGGCGGGAAGCGCTATAAGCATTGCCGGCCTATTAGGATTTGTTGGACTTATTGTTCCTCATGTATCAAGAATTGTGGTTGGGTATGATAATAGGATCCTGATCCCGGTATCAGGATTGTTGGGAAGCATTTTTACTTTGCTTTGCGATTTACTGGCCCGGGTACTTTTTGCTCCTTTTGAAATTCCAGTTGGGATTATTATGTCTTTCCTGGGAGGTCCATTCTTTATATATCTATTGATAAAAGGCAGGAGAGGTCTGCTCTATGATTAAATTACACAACATAACAGCAGGATACAATAGGGTTGAAATCATTAAGAATATCAATATGGATTTCGAAGAAGGAAGCATAACTAGTATTATAGGTAAAAATGGCTGTGGAAAGACTACCTTGTTAAGAACAGCGTCAAATCTGTTAAAGCCTTTTAGGGGGGAGATTACCATAGGGGGCCGAGACATCTCGAGGATTCCAAACAAGGAGCTGGCAAAGAAGGTGTCCTTTTTACCCCAGCTTAGAACCGTGCCCAATATAACGGTACACAATTTGGTTATGCACGGAAGATACCCGTATTTGGGCTTTTCACGTACTCCTCAGAAAAGGGACAAGGAGATTGTGAAGAAAGCCATAGAGCATATGGAACTGGATAACCTAATAAATAAAAATGTTCATGAACTATCCGGCGGGCAGCGTCAAAAGGTTTATTTAGCCATGATTTTAGCCCAGGATACGGATATAATATTTTTAGACGAGCCGACCACCTATTTAGATATTAATCATCAGCTGGAAATCCTGGAAGTAATAAAAAATCTGAAGCACATGGGCAAGACCATAATTATGGTGCTACATGATTTAAACAGTGCTCTTTCCAGTTCCGACAGGATCTGTCTTATGGACAAAGGTGAAATGGTTATCCATGATACACCACAAGCTGTATTTGATAGCAGGGAGATTGATAGGATCTTTAGGATATCTTCTTCACAGGTGTCTACCGGGGATGAAGGTACAAGGCAGTATATATTCTATTTGAAATAAATTTAGTAAAGAAAAACTTTCATTGCTTCGAATATGATATCGAGAGTAATGAAAGTTTTTCTTTACCTGTATAAACAGTTATACCTTTTTTGATTAAATAATTGATATCAGCATTCAAACTGAATAGAATTCTTAAACAAATCTGGATTAACAGGTAGCCCCGCCTGACTCATGAAGACTTGCTTCCAGGATTTCCTGCTTTCTGTCAAATATATCGTTTGACAATAGTTGAGCTTCTATATTTTCAAAGCCAAGCCTTTCAATGGTTTGAGACAAGCGCTCTCCGGTTTTACCCTGTTCTCTGTATAGAAGGATGGTTTTTTCTATTACGTCCAAGGCCTCATCCTTGTCAGTGAAAATCTTACCAAGGGGCTTTCCGTGAGCTGTACGCTTACCCCATCTACCTCCGATGTAGACCTTATAGCCGACCTGGCCGCCTTCGATGGCATCAAAGTGGCACTTGCCAACGCAAAGACCGCAGTTGTTGCATACGTCCTTATCGATTTGAAGTATACCATCGATAACTTTTGCCGCATCCATTGGGCAGGATTCCTCTACAGAGCATTTTTTACATCCCATACATAAATCCTCATCGTAATTAGGTATCAATTGCCCTACTATACCAAGATCGTTTAGATCTGGTTTAACGCAGCTGTTCGGGCATCCTCCTACAGCGATTTTAAACTTGTGCGGGAGCTTTACATCGGAATATCCGTTGTAAAATCTTTCGTGAATTTCTTCGGATACTGCAAAAGTATCAATTAATCCAAATCGACAGGTGGTACCCTTACAGGATACAACAGGCCGTACCTTGGAACCTGTACCGCCTGTTACAAGGCCTTCCTTAGCTATATAGGCTCTGAAGTCTTCGATTTTATCATAAGGAATTCCCTGAACTTCTACAGTTAACCTGGAAGTAAAGGTTACATTACCGTTTCCAAAAAGCTCAGCAGCTTCTGATATACATCTGTTTTGGGCAGCTGTTATTTTCCCATTCACTGTGATAATCCTTCCTGAGAAGTTATCTGTACCTTTGTTGCGTAGAAATCCCAGAGCCTTTACCCTTTTTTCGTCTGCTGCACTAACAGTTAAATTTGACATCTTTCAAACCTCCAATAAATAGACTGTTTCTTATATTGAAACCACGTTTAAAGGTAGCGCTGGTTGCCACACCGGCAAGAATAAGTACTTTCATATACTTGCACCTCTATGTTTTAATTAAGCAGAACTATAACTTCAATATATCACTTGTTAAGTTAATAATAAAATGATATTATCTGATTAAAGTTATAGGTAAAACCTATCGATGATTTAGGATTAGCTTGAAAAAGGTGATAATGTGACGATAAGGCATTTGAGAATATTTATTGAAGTTGTTGATAGTGGTAAAATGAGCACTGCTGCATCAAGACTTTTTATTTCACAGCCTACGGTAAGCCAGGCAATTAAGGAGCTTGAGGAACATTATGGAGGACTCTTGTTTGAGCGGCTTTCCAAGAAACTTTATATAACCGAAAAGGGGCAAAGGCTGCTTTCCTACGCAAGAAATGTGGTGAAGCAGTTTGATGATATGGAAGAGATGATGATTCAGGACAGTCATGTGAAAAAAATAAAAATTGGTGCAACAAACACCGTTGGCAACTGTATTCTTGGCGATGTTATTAATGCTTTCAAGGAGATTAATCCCCAAACCGAAATTTATTCCTATGTTAATAACACGAAGAATATCGAAGAAAAGTTGCTGAGATCGGAACTGGATATTGCTATTATTGAGGGCAGGGTTAAAAGTCCGGATTTGATTTCTATCCCTGAATTAAACGATTTCCTGGTTCTTATTTGCAGTGCAAGACATCCTTTTGCTAAGAAAAAGATCGTTAAGCTTGAGGACCTTAAAAATGAAAGCTTTGCCATGCGGGAACAAGGCAGTGGAACCAGAGAGTTATTTGAAAGATATATGCTGGAGAAAGGAATACAAATAAAAATAGCTATGGAGGGTAACAGCTCTGCTGCTATTAAAAAGGCTGTTATGGAAAATCAATTCTTGGCGGTTATTTCCATACGGCTGGTAGAAGAGGAGATAAAAAACGGAACAATCCATGTCATTCAGAATACAGATCATGATTGGGACAGGTTTTTTAGCATTGTGTATCATAAGAATAAGGTCGTTACCGATGAAATGAAGGATCTTATTGAGGTAGTAAAGGATTACAAACACGTAGACATTCTACAAGGAATCAATACAGGGGAATTAAAGGAATGAATATGGCGAAATTGACAACTTGTTAAATTTTTATGATAAACATATTGTAAATTTTTGCTTCTCCACATATAATGGGAAATAATAGCGGATAATACATTATTCCTGTTGAAGGAGCAGGCCAATTAGTAGGGCCAATATGGGCTTAATGCCGGTGTGGAACATATATCAACAAGATATTTTTTGTCCAATATAAATAAAAGGTGAAGGGGCGAAAAGAAATGGCGGAACTTCCTGAAATCGCTAAACTTACGGGACAGATGAGGGATACCCTGTGCGGAAAGACCATACAGGCTATAACTTTGTTGCAAGAAAAATGTGCCAACATTCCACCTGATGAGTTTCAAAAACGAACCGTTGGCGCCAGAATTGAGGATGTGCGGAATAGAGGGAAATGGATTATTACTGCTCTCCACAACGGTGAAAATATCCTTTTATCCCTTGGTATGGGTGCGGATATTTTGTATTTTGATAATGAGGAGAACGAAGCCGATAAATACCAGGTAAAGGTTATCTTCAGCGATGGGAGCGGTTATACGGCCCGCTTCTGGTGGTTCGGAAAATTTTTACTGGTTTCGGATGAGGAACTGGCATCGGAGTCCAACACAAAAGATATTGCCATTGACCCTTTTGACGAAAGATTTACCCTTGATTATTTTTCATCCCTCTTAAAAGGTAAAAGGACACAGATCAAATCTTTTTTGATGAACCAAAAGAATGTCGGCGGCATCGGCAACATGTATATGCACGACATTTTGTTCAAGGCTCGCCTACATCCCCAAAAGAAAATATCGGACATGGATAGAGATGAAATCATACTTCTATATAACAGTATAAAAGACATATTGAACCTTTCTCGGGAAAAAGGCACTTTTGCCTACGAAAGTGATTTCTATGGACAAAAAGGTGGCTACACAATGGATTATTTCCTTGTGGGTTATAAGGAAAATCAGCCCTGTCCGGTCTGTGGTGAGACAATCGTTTCAATAAAAACGGGCAGCACAACTACTTTTATATGTCCGGCCTGTCAAAAGCTATAAGATGAAACCGCCTCTATCCGAGGTGGGTCCCTGTGTCCGAGATTACCCATGAGTTAACTACGAAGAGTCGTAAAAAGATGGGAGAAATTATGGTCTATACGAGAAAAGCATATAGAGATGAGGATTTTATCAGAATAAGGGATTTTTTAAAAAGCACTTTACATAAAAAACCGTCTCAGAAAAATTGGCTGATAGATCGCTGGAATTTCTGCAGATATTTCAGCCAGGTAATGCATGGGACCTTTGATACCTGGCCTGAAACAGTAGGAATCTGGGAGGATGAAAACAAGGACATTGTCGCAGTCGTTAATTCGGAGGGAGAAATAATTAACAGCAGAGCAGGCGTAGCCTTCTTGCAGCTGGGTGACAGGGAGTTTACCGATGAATTTATTAATGAATTAATAGATTTTGCAGAAAGTAAGTTAGCCCTGACAACTGAAGAAGGAACGGTTATCAATTTCATAGTTGATGAAAATGCACTAAAGATTCAAAGACTACTGAAAGAAAGATATTATACACTGCTGGAGTGGAAAGAACCAATGTCCTGTATGGACGTGACGGATTACTTTGAGGTAAAAGTACCCGAAGGATTTAGGATTGTAAATGGAAGTGAAGTTAGTGACTACCATAAAGGTTTTGCACACGGGCGTGCATTTGGTTACTATAAAAATGATGCCCCGGATGATGCTGCTGCAAAGCACTGTTACCAATCATTGAGAAAGGCGCCAGATTATATACCGGAATTAGACCTGTCAGTACTTGACCACAAGGGTGAGATTGCTTCATTTGCAACCATCTGGTACGATGATCTGAATAGAATTGGAATACTGGAACCAGTGGGCACAATACCAAAGTACAGGGGAATGGGCCTTGGGAAAGCAGTAGTCTATGAGGCGATAAATAGAGTCATAAAAAAGGGTGCATCCAGAATTTTTGTTGGTTCGGATCAGCAGTTTTATCTTTCTATAGGTTTTGTGGTGGATTACTATTATAGTATATGGGAGAAGAAATTGTAGGAGCATTTATGTGAATTTAAAGTTGTACCTACACAGGTATCGAATAATTGCTGCCAAAGGATAAAATAAAAGATTTACAAGTCTTAGGGTTTCCATAGTATAATATCAGTGTATTATTGATATATGGAAATCCTTGTTTTATTAATTAGCGAAAATATACCATACTAAATAATAATGAATTTGTGGTGATAAGACAAGTAATACAAAAAAACGTGATAGACCAGGAGGCCATTGAATTTCCTGAGAGGAAATGAAACCTATATAGCTCATTTTTGCATGGAGGATAAGAATTATATGTACATTGCTACGTATATCATAGATATAGCTGCATTATTTTACTTGATGGGGCTGTCATATTCAAGCACCACATTGAATATGCAGCGTAAAAAACCATTTCTGATTGCTATGCTCCTCACTGTTATTATGATTCTGTCTGAAGTGGGTACGGTATTAACCAATAATGGAAGCCCTAATCTTCGCATTATAAACATGGTATTCAATGTTCTGGGTTTTTCTCTTGCTCCAATGATACCTATAGCAATTACCCTGATTTTTGACAGAATGATTCTGAAATCGCATAAATTATTGCTGATACCCACCTTAATGAATATTGTGGCGACAGTATTATCTCCAATATACGGATTTATTTTTTATGTAGATGCGAGCAATCAGTATACCAGAGGAGATCATTTTTCTGTTTTTACAGCAGTATACATCATTAATTTACTTATACTCGTTTTCGTCACCTTGGAAGTAGGCAGGAAGAATAATTATCTAATCATAGGTAAGATGATATCTCTGGCTGTCTTTACCATCATTGGGACAAGTATTCAAATTGTATATCCTGATGCTTATTCTTCCTGGCACTGTGTGACAATAGCTTTATTGCTATATTTTCTCCTGATGGCTGAGTTTGATAGCAGTTTTGATACTATGACCAGTCTTTATAACCGGGCAGCCTTCGATAAGGCAATAAGACAGATAAGTGATGCAAGATCTTTTTCCCTTATCATCCTTGACATAAATGATTTCAAGAAGATAAATGATACATATGGACATGATTACGGAGATACTGTTATTAAAGAAGTAGCGGCTATCATTCGTAAATTCTTTAATAAAGGCTATACCTGCTATCGTTTTGGCGGTGATGAATTCTCTATTATAAGCAGTGAAACTGATCAGGAAAAGATTGAATATCAGCTTAGGCTAATGACAGCTCATCTCACAAAAATACGAGAGGAAGGTTATCCTCTACCAACAATCTCCTAGGGTTATAGTATATTTCGTGGGGGAGAAAGGCTGGACTTTAATAAAATCCTTAAAGAGGCCGATGACCAGATGTATCACTATAAGAAGATTCATAAAGCCGATGCAGCCCAAAATGCAACTGATGCCACTTAATACAAAAATAAACTTATAAGTAGCCAAAAGAATACATTTAGTGTATAATGATGGAAAATAGTGACTATATACCCTAACACCACTACATTAATGGTGTTAGGGTATATACTATGTACTAAACTAAAAATAAGGATGTTAAAATGGAAATAAATAGAAATTGGACAGTTTTATTTATTGGCGGCTCTTCAGGAACAGGCAAGTCAAGCATAGCTTATGAAATTGCTCGATTTTATGGTGTGAATGTCCTGGAAGTAGATGATATACACCTAACAGTAGAAACGGTTACAACAAAGGAGAATTTTCCTGCAATACATTATTGGAATACCAGTATAAATTGGAAAGATATTGGGATTGACGGCAATGTAAAGTGGTTGATTGATGTAAGCAAAGAAATGATTCCGGTTTTAAAAGCGCTCGTAAACAGGCATCTTGAGGAAAAATTGCCTATTATAATAGAGGGGGATTTTATTTACCCCGAATTTACAATATCTTTTGATAATCCAGAGGTAAAATCTATTTTCATAAATGAAGCGGATATAAATCAAATAATGCAGAACTTTCTATCCAGGGAAGGCGGCGACTTACAGCAGTACAGGGCTGAAATAAGTATAGCATATGGGAAATGGATTACAGATACCTGCAAACGGAATAACATTAGAGTAATTGAGGCAAGACCTTGGGACACTGCACTGGCAAGGGTTATAGAAAGTTTACATCAATGAGTTTTTCTAGACATATTCAGATGTCTGAGGCTAAAGAGGTAAAGGAGTAAATATAGGTATAAGCATATACTGCAGATTATTTATATTATCTACTATGATGAAAGGGTGATATATAATAATGCAATTTAAGTTGTATACTGATGTTCATGAGTTTTATAATGATACCTATGATGTGTTAATGCGTCACGAGGCTCAGAATATGATTCCCCTTGGGAATCTCATAATTGGACATGAAGGAAAAGATAAAACAGACTGGCGTGACCCTGCAAATTGGCTCATGGCAACTGTTTCGGACTCAAAGGGCATACAGATAACCGCTTTAATGACACCGCCGCATAATATTACTCTTTATGCAACAGACAATATAGTCAATCCAAAAGCTATAGATTGTCTGATAGATGGACTGGAAGACCATTATATTCCCGGCGTGATGACCGAAAAATCCTTGGCGGAATATTTTGCCAAGGAATATACCGCTCGTAAGGGCTTAACCTATAAAACAGCAATGAGCCAGCGCATATATGAGCTAAAGAAAGTAAATCCGGATATTAAGCAATTTGGAGAAGTCCGTTTACTGGATGAGAGAGATATGTATTTTTTCCCATATTGGGCTGAGGCATTTTATGCAGCTAGTACTTATGGAAATACACAGATGTCTATCCCGCAAGACGGAGAAGCATATCGCTACCGGATATCAACAAAAAAGCTCTATGTTTTAGAAGTCGATGGGATACCTGTCTCTATGGCAGGATATACAAGGGAGATGCAAACAGCTATCGGTGTAGCATTTGTATATACCCCTCCTTATTTTCGTGGAAAGGGTTATGCCACCTCATGTGTGGCTCAAATAAGTCAAATGGCACTGGAGAGAGGATATACCAGGTGTGTATTATACACAGATTTGCTAAATCCAACATCCAATAGTATTTATCAAAAAATTGGATATAAGCCTGTTTGTGATTCTCTTATGTTGAAATTTGAATAATATCTTTTATTTAGCAATAGAAATAATGCTGGCAGGTTCGACAGTATAATTATTATTAGCAGTTGAGAAATAGGAGTTAGGAAAGCCCCTTGGTATAAGGGGTTTTCAGTGTTTTGGATATGTACTGGAAATATATTATATGTTTTTAAAACGGTTTTTATGCCACAGGGTATATAAAAAGCAATATAACCAGGTGACATAAATATGTTAATATTGTAGTAGCGGGTTAAATGAGAAAACGGATTAGGTTATAGCGATATCTATATAATAGGAGGCAACAAGTATGGAAATATGGGATGCTTATAAAAAAGATGGCGATAAAGCAGGTATTGATTTGTTCAGAGGTAACCCGATTCCAGACGGCTTATTTCATATTGTTAGTGAAGTGCTTGTTAAGCACAAAGATGGATCCATTCTTGTAATGCAGCGTGATTGGCATAAGGAGGAACACGCCGGGCTGTTTGAAGCCAGCGCGAGTGGCAGCATATTGAAAGGGGAGACTCCATACCAAGGTGCAGTTAGGGAATTGAGAGAAGAAACCGGTATTGTTTCAAATGACTTAACCTTCATACATGCACAAAGTAATATGAGAGACACTATCTATTATGGGTTTTTGTGTATCGCCGACTGTCCAAAGGATTCAATTATACTGCAAGAAGGAGAAACTATTTCATATCGTTGGCTGAGTAAAGCTGAATTTTTAAGCTTTATTAACAGCACAGAATTTATGGCGTCACAGCGAAATAGATGGCTTCCCTTTTTAGACAGGATAATCTAATGGTGTTAAGATCTCATTTCTATTGTCAGCTCTTAAATCTGTAATAGGACAAGGAGATTGATAGATGTTTGAATACAGAGAAGTATTGGATGCTTTTACTAAGCGGAGTGTGGATATATTACAGGAGAATCTTGTGGGAATTTATCTGCACGGTTCTGCTGCCATGGGATGCTTTAATCCGCGAAGTAGTGATATAGATCTTATCATCGTGGTGAGGGAAGAGATTCCCAATAATACTAAGAGATGTTATATGGATATGGTTGTAGAAATTAACAAGCTGGCTCCCGTTAAAGGAATAGAGCTTAGTGTTGTCAAGGAGGATGTTTGTAATCCCTTTGTATATCCAACACCCTATGAACTTCATTTCTCAGTTGCTCATCTAGATTGGTATAAAAGGAATCCCCAGGAATACATTGAAAAAATGAAGGGAAGGGATAAGGACCTGGCAGCGCATTTTACAATTATCATTCATCGTGGAAAAACCCTGTATGGCAGAGATATTAAAGATGTCTTTGGAGAGGTAAGCAAGGATGATTATTACGACAGTATATGGAATGATATAGAGGACTCTCAAAATCAAATCCTTGATAATCCAGTGTATATAATCTTGAATTTATGCAGAGTTTTGGCTTATAAAAAAGATGGCCTGATTCTTTCAAAGGATGAAGGAGGACAATGGGGCTGTATTCACCTTCCGGAGATATATCATAAATTGATTACAGATGCCTTGCAGGAGTATCGAACCGGGGCCCCAATGAGGTTAGACTTATCGCATGCAAAACAATATGCCAAATGCATGCTGGATCAGATAAAAACTACATTTATCTGACATAACATAAGAAAATAATACTTTACTATTTAGAATTTATTGGTATATAATGGTATAAGCATAGACTATCTGAAAACCACTATAAAATTTAGTTAAAATAATAATATTATAATAATGCGAGGAGAAAACTATAATGAGCAGGTATGAAGAGGGATTAAAAATAGTTGAGGAAATGTGTGGCAACGGAAAGGATAATGTCATTTCTCTCGCGACTATTGCACTGGAACCTAACTCAGATGGCAAACCCCGTCCTTTTGTCCGTGAAGTTGATGCTCTATATGAGGATGGCGTATTCTATGTCACTACTTGGGCAAAATCAACAAAAATACAGCAGATAGCACAAAACCAGGAAGTTGCTTTTGCGGTTTCCAACGGGTGGTTTTCCGGAAATGGAATTGGTCAAAATCTCGGATGGATTTTAGACCCCAAAAACGCCAAGTTGAGGTCTAAACTACGCGAAGCCTTTGCACCCTGGTATGACTTTGCAAATAATGAAGAGGATGAAGATTGCATCATATTGGCAATCCGTATCACAAGTGCTACAGTGATTAAGGACCATGGTGCCGTTCGTTATAATTTGGATTTTGTGAATAAAGTGGAAACCGAGGAAAGAAAGATTAGGTAGATAAACACATCGGTAACGGAGTTATCTGGACTATGCCCTTCTTTAAGATTGTACAATTCAGCTGGAGATTCCCGGTATAATCCCGACTGATTTTTTTGCAATATATTAATAAAAATAGTGATTTGATTGTATGAATATTGTATAATAAAGTAAATATTATGAATATGAAGAAAATAATATTTGTATTTTGGGGTCGTTGTATTACTGGATTGAAAGGGGTGTTCTAAGTGAAAGACGATATAGGGCTAACTTTGATAGAGTTAGTGATAGTCTTAAGCTTGTTAGGCATTGTATTATCTGTAATTTTTACACCTATGTTATTTTCATTCCAGAATTTTGAGACTCAAAATGAGAAGGCCAATATCACATCCAACTTAAGGGCTACCATGGACCACTTAACCAGGCAAATAAGAAAGGCTGATACAGTAGAAGTAGTTGATAACAGTACAATAAATGTTGATTCAATGATTTATACAATTGATGGCAGGAATCTAACGAAAGATGGTAATGTGGTTATAGAAGGTATTGATAAGCTATTTATAAATGAGAATGGCGAAGGTATAACAATACAAGTAGTTATAATAGATAAAAAAGGTGAAGAACATAGTCTTTCTTCAACCATTAATATCCGATAGGGGGTGATTAGGATGAAGAGAATAATAAAGGAACAGAAAGGATTCGCTCTAGTTATTACACTTTTAGGTCTATTAGTAATGTCTATCTTAGGGGTTACCATTATAGGCGTTACAACATCTAATTATAATTTAACCAAGATCGACAGCAGAAGTCAAAGCACTTATTACATTGCAGAAGCCGGAGCAAATTATATAATTGATAGAATAAACAGGGAAGTACAGGAAAATGTCAGCCAGTTTGAAACAAGCGCGGAGTTTTTTCAATATATAGAAGATCAGTTTACAAATGATACTGTTATACTAGATAGTTTTGAAGAGAACTATGGGGAACAGCCTAAAGCCTTTATAACCATAAGTCAGATAGGTACGGATGAAGATCTAAGAGATTATAAGATAGAATCAGTAGGGAGGCTTGGGAATAATAGCAGAAAAGTTAGTGCTGTAATAAGTTTAAATTGGAGTAGTGGGAGAGAAGTTGGGAATATAGATGATGTGTTTTTATATAGCCCTGGTCTGTCATATAATGGTAATGAAATAAATGGTGACGGTACCGTAATAATCGAGAGAATAGAACAACTCAACGGTGGCGTCAGATTGAACGTAAAAAGGATATATATATTAGATTATGCAATTGATGTTCAAGGGAATCAATTTGGATATAAAAATAATCCCGGAGAAATATATGTAGCTAATGGAATATCATTTGGAACCTATGGGGACGTATATGGGGATTTGTATGTTAAAGGAACTTTCACACCAGGTGGTGCAAACTTTCATGGAAATGTTTATGTTGATGGGGATATAGACTTTGGTGATTTTAGCTATATGGGAACTTTTCATAAAAATGTTGCGTACACAGGAGAGATGATTAATAAAAAAGCATATTTTAACACATCGAAATTCAAAAAAGTTCCCGAAGTACCGGGCTTTAAGATACCGCAATTTTATTTTAAGGAAAAGGATGAACAGTGGTATAGACAAAACAACTATGCAATTTTAGGAAATGTTAAGGATAGAGAAATAAAAGACAATGATAGACTTTTTGTTGAGAGTTTAGAGTGTAAACCATCGTATACAAATAGGGCAGAGAATATAGTTATTGTTAGCAAGGGAGATATAAAAATAGATGGCTGGTTCAACAAAATGACGGGAACTATAGTCTCTATTAACGGCAAGGTATATATGAATCAGGGAATATTCGACGGGGTAATACTTACCAAAGAAGGTTTTTATTCCAGTGCTGGGGGATCTATAATAACAATGAGAGAGATAACAGAACCTATACCAGTTGAGATTTACAGTGGAAATGAAGGCGACAATGGAGATAATGGAGATGGCGGAGATCAGGTTAGTAAATTGGAGATAAAAAGACCAATAAAAGAGGAATAACTGCATATAATACGAAGTCAATATAACTTATAATGTTTTATTTTTACAAAATAATGCAAGTAATGTTTTAGAAAGATTGTAATAAGCTAATAATATATTATGAAAATGCATTGAAGAGAAAGAGTAAGTAACAATACCCTTTACAGAGAACCCAGTTGCTGAGAATGGGTAAGGCGACGGTTACTGAACATGGTCTTGGAGCAGCGTACCGAAAAGTTTGCTTTTAGGCTACGACGGGTTCTCCCGTTATAGAGATAGAGTATCGGTAATCTTTATTACCCGTACTTGATGAGGTTCATTTCGCGAGGAATGAATAAATAAGGGTGGTAACACGAAGCACAGCTCTCGTCCCTGAATACTTTGTATACAGGGGTGAGAGCTTTTTTATATCAAAAAGGTTAACTTGTTATATATTATGCATCAATAAAGAATGAAATGAGGGATGGTAATGAAGTATATTTTAATTGGAGGTGCTTGGCCTTATGCCAACGGATCACTCCACATTGGTCATGTAGCAGCTTTGCTACCCGGCGACGTTCTTGCAAGATATTATCGTCAAAAAGGAGATCAGGTTTTTTATGTTTCTGGCAGTGATTGCCATGGGACACCGGTGACAATTCGGGCAAAACAAGAAGGTAGAACACCAAGGGCGATCAGCGATCATTATCATAATGAATTTGTATATGTGTTCCAAAAATTAGGGTTTAGCTATGATTTATATAGTAAAACCACAGATTGCTCGCATATAAACTTTGTGACTGATTTTCATAAAAAGCTTTATGAGAGTGACTATGTTTATGAAAAAATCGCACCTCAGGCCTTTTGCGAGCATTGTAACAAGGCCTTAACCGATCGCCTGGTTAGAGGTATATGTCCCAAATGTGAAAATGAGACAAGAGCGGATCAATGTGATGATTGTGGCACTGTTTTAGAAGCTGAAGCCTTAATTAAACCTATTTGCTCCGAATGTGGTAATACAGTAGTTTTCTTAAAAACAAAACAGCTCTATATTGCAATATCCAAACTTGAAAATCAACTATCCAATTATCTATCATTAAAATCCAATTGGAGAAAAAACGCTGTTGCTTTTACAAAAAGATATATTGATGAGGGACTAAAGGATAGAGCAATCACAAGAAATCTTGACTGGGGCATAGATGTCCCTAAAAAGGGCTACGAGGATAAAAAGATATATATATGGGCTGAAAATGTACTTGGTTATTTATCTGTTAGTAAGGCAGTTGCAGAAAGTCGAGGAAAAAGTTTCAAAGAATTATGGGGTAGTAATGCACGACACTATTATGTACACGGAAAAGATAATATCCCATTCCATACGATAATACTGCCGGCCCTGTTACTGGCTCATGGTGAAAACTGGCGGCTGCCGGATGATATCATTTCAAGCGAATACCTGACATTGGAAGGAAGGAAGATTTCAACAAGTCAAAATTGGGCAATATGGGTTAAGGATATTGTCGAGAAATACAATCCGGATTCTTTAAGATATTTCCTTATAGCTAATGGGCCGGAAAAAAGAGACACTGATTTTTCGTGGAGGGAATTTGTAGAGAGAAATAATGGTGAGTTACTAGGTGCATATGGGAATTTTGTTAATCGAACGCTGGCCTTTTTAGTTAAATATAATGACAGCACTATTCCGCCTGGCATAATAGAAGATGAAATCGACGAGAAAATAGGCGATATATTTTTGAAGGTTGGTCAGAAAATTGAAGATGGCCAGTTTAAAGATGCACTTGAGAGTATTTTTGATTTTGTCCGCTTTGGAAACAAGTACTATGATACCATGGAGCCGTGGAAAACCAGAATTGGTAACAAAGCCAGGTGCGATAACACACTTTATAATTGCGTTCAAATTATTGCGAACCTGGCGGTGCTATTACATCCCTTTTTACCGTTTTCTTCGCAAAAAATTGCCAATTGGCTTAACTTGAATAATGAGTGGAAACCTCAATATGTTCAAGAAGGTTTTAAGATCCCGGACATTTCCATATTGTTTGAAAGGCTCGATAAAAAAATAGTCGAAGAAGAAAGGGGAAAGCTAGGCATACAACAGACATCAATTCCATCAACTTAGGCCATATTGAGTGTGTAGTGTCTATAAGGTACTTTTTAATTACGTAAGCATATTATGTAATTAAAATAATATAAAAGGCAGTGATAAATATGTATTCTTATACTAAGGGGACATTTCCTTATAATTATGTGCATACTCCAAGGATGCGATTATTACCCTACCAGTATTCTTGTTTTTCTCCTAGCGTAATCAGCAAAGCACAAGCGGATTTAAGTAATCATCTGCGTTTGCTTTGGGAGCAACATGTTGTCTGGACCAGGCTAACTATCATCAGCATTGTTTTTAGTTTGCCGGATGTAGATTTGGTTACTAACCGTCTGCTGAGAAATCCAAAAGACTTTGAAGCATTACTGAGGCCACTTTATGGAGATAGAGTCGCTTCCAGGTTTGCAGATCTATTTACAAGCCATCTTGTAATTGCTGCAGAGCTGGTCAATGCAGCTAAAGCAGGTGATACCAGAGCTGCTGCGGAAGCAGAAAAAAGGTGGTATGCAAATGCTGATCAAATAGCAGCCTTTCTTGGCAGCATAAACCCTTATTGGTCAGTACAGCAATGGAAAACTATGCTGCATGAACACTTGGCATTAACTAAATCTGAAGCCGTTAACATGATAAATGGAAATTATGCGGAGAGTATAACCTTATTTGATCAAATTGAAAAGCAGGCTTTGGAAATGGCCGATGTGATGACACATGGTATAATTCAGCAATTCCCTAATTATTTTATGTAAAATTCTCATGATAGTTTAGAGAAAATAAAGTAACCCTGGGTGAAGATCTATTTTTTGTTCAAATGTCTAATAATTGTCTATTTATTGTAGCAGATGCTAACAATAACTTACATGCCTTCAGTGGAGGAGCATCTGAAATAGGTAGGAGGTATAAAATAGCCTGCTTATCACATAGGGAATAATGTGATATAATTAATCTATATTTTGGTAATGGGCAATTAAAGCAAATGCATCACATCGAGGAGTTGCCCGTAATTGAATGATCCTGATATGAGGTGATATGAAATGGTATCAAATACGAATAAAAAACTATCCATATACCTGATATGGGCATTTGCGCTTGCCTGGATTCTTCAGGTTACTGCCAGTATTTTGTATCTAAACGGGAACTCCATGGCTTATACAATAATCCTGTCGGTTTCTATGTTTGCACCACTTGTTGCGGTGCTTTTGTCCAAAGTGGGTTTGAAGGAAATGAGTTGGAAGATCCGTATCAAGGGTAACATCCCATATATACTGGGGGCATGGTTTGTCCCTCCGCTGTTGGGAATTGCAGGGGCAGCACTATACTTCCTGATTTTTCCCCAGGCATTCGATACGGACTTTTCCTTTCTCCTGTCCCAAATTGGAGAAGAGGGTATGGCTCAGCTGGAAGCGACCGGTATGTCACCTTCAGCATACATTATCGTGAGCAGCCTTGCCTCATTGACCTGGGCACCCTGGTTCAATATGCTCTTTGCGGTGGGAGAAGAAGCCGGATGGCGGGGAGCAATGTATCCAATATTAAAAGAACGCTTCGGTAAAGCAAAAGGGCGTATCATTGGCGGCATCATTTGGGGAGTGTGGCATTGGCCGATTATGATTCTTGTCGGATATGAATACGGAACATCATACTGGGGATATCCGGTAACCGGACCGTTGCTGTTCTGTGTCATTACGACGGCGATGGGAATTTTACTGGACTATTATTATGAAAAAGCAAACTCTATATGGGTTCCGGCGCTTGGGCATGGTGCAATCAATGCCTTTGCGGGAGTACCAGCACTCTTCCTGAATCCGGCCTATTCAGATCAATTACTGATCGGACCGTTGATGATTGGAGTAATAGGGGGATTACCCTTAATTCTATCAGCAATAATAATCAGTATTAAAAGTCTGAACCAAAAAGAAGGACAAATTAGTCCGGTCTGATTTTATTTATAAGTGTAGCCGTTAAAATTGTCAACAATCTCATCAGGATAGATGGAATGTCATGAAAAAGGTTGACAAACCCTTTCAGGGAGCATATGATTATAATGGATAAAAGGGAGTAATCCATCGCTATTGCGATTATCCCGGTCGTCAGTACGGCGAGCAAGCGCCCGGTCGGGATTTCGGATATCTATTCGAGGATAAGACTTTTGTCTGGCTTATAATGGCTGGACAGGAGTCTTTTTGTTTATTATATAATTAGATGGAGGAAAGAGGATGGAAAATTTACTTGAGGGGTTACTAAGTATAACATGGCAGCAGGTGGTAATGATACTCATAGGCTTACTTCTCATCTACTTAGCTATAAAGAAAAAATATGAGCCAATGCTATTATTACCTATGGGATTTGGTGCTATATTGGCCAACATACCCCTATCATCTGCCGTAGGGGATGGAGGGTTTTTAACCTTACTGAAAGAGGCAGGAATTTCAACGGAATTATTCCCTATACTTATATTTATAGCCGTTGGGGCTATGATAGATTTTAGTCCCCTGTTAAAACAGCCTGTAATGCTGTTTTTTGGAGCAGCAGCTCAATTTGGTATCTTTATGGCCATGTTCCTGGCCGCTTCCACAGGCGCATTTGATATAAAGGAATCCGCTTCCATTGGTATAATTGGAGCAGCGGATGGACCTACTTCCATTTATGCTGCAACCCGATTTGCACCAAACTTATTGGGACCTATATCGGTTGCTGCCTATTCATACATGGCCCTGGTGCCCATGATTCAGCCGCCAATTATACGTGCCCTTACAACTAAAAAAGAACGTCAGATACGTATGGATGCTGACTATGATGCCAAGGTGTCAAAAAAGGTGCTGATTCTATTCCCCATAGTTGTAACCTTGATAGCTGGGATTATAGCACCTGAAGGAGTGGGTTTGGTTGGAGCCCTTATGTTTGGAAATCTGATAAGGGAATCAGGGGTTTTGGAAAGGCTTTCTCAAGCGGCCCAAAACGAATTGGCCAACCTGGTGACTCTTGTTCTAGGGATAACTATTGGTTCTACCATGGTAGCTTCAGAATTCTTAAAACCGACTACCCTATTGATACTCGGTATCGGTCTTTTGGCCTTTGTCTTTGATACGGCCGGTGGAGTATTGTTTGCTAAACTTGTCAATATCTTCCTGAAGAGAAAGGTTAATCCCATGATCGGGGCGGCAGGTATATCTGCGTTCCCCATGTCGGCAAGGGTAGTTCAGAAGATAGCCCAAGAAGAGGATCCAACGAATTTCATTTTGATGCAGGCTATCGGTGCCAATGTAGCAGGTCAGATAGGATCAGTTATAGCCGGCGGCGTACTATTATCTTTGTTAGGGTGAGGTGGAATATAATGAATGAGGTTATGATAGAGACTATTAGAATTATGGGAATAGGTATGGGTACGGTTTTTCTTGTGCTTATGCTGTTCTATCTCGCGGTGAGGGGATTACAGATGCTTTTCCCCGGTAACGAATAAAGGATCTTCTATAGACCTTAATGCATATTGCATAAGGTCTATTTTTATGGGTAAATCCATTAATCTATAGGTTAAACTTATACATCTGATGATGTCGGGACGATAGATATTATATGGCTTGTTGTCAAGAATCATATGTTATCCAACACAAATATATGGTAGACTAAAGTAAAGGACTTATAGAAGGAGAACTGGAATGAAAAGGAAGATAGGGTGGCTGAAGAAGATAAGCAACATCCTGTTTATACTGACCATAGGCTTTACACTATATCTCCTGGTAGATTTCATTATAACACGGGGCAGTTTGCCCCCAGGGGTATGCCCTATAGAAAACAAGAGACCTTTAATGTATATTGCCGCAGCATTAGCTCTTGTATCCTTTATTATCGCTATTGTGGAGGACCGAATAAAGGGGGAATAATATTTGTATTATTTGGAAGAGTGTGGCTTTAGTTTGACTAAATTATAGGGTCAGGACTGCTTATAATTATAGAGATTAGGCTTGTATACTATGATACTACATAAACGAGGAGAGATGAGAAAATGGCAAGGATACCAAAGGATTATATGGAAAAAGTATATGCTGGATGGTTGGGTAAAATCATTGGCGTACGTC
>ERZ773359.1022-NODE-1022-length-39986-cov-737.149358_pt1 | contig 39986 bp, 43 predicted proteins | sample MGYA00374955_ERZ773359 | MGnify/ENA primary metagenome ERZ773359 (study PRJEB29098, sample SAMN04486028) | biogas fermenter metagenome | study: EMG produced TPA metagenomics assembly of the Biogas fermentation microbial communities from Germany - Plant 4 DNA1...
CTCTAAGATTATAACATCTCTTTAAAAGGCTGTCAAGACTTTGAAATATCAATTTTTCAGGAAGATACAGCCTTTAATACAGCCTCCGATTTATGATTATAACACCTGGAAAAAACTCTGTCAAGAAGAACTGTGTAGAAAATTTGCTACAGGGACTCTCTGGAAAGCAGTATCAGATCAATGATTTCCCGTACTGCCCCTTCGCCGCCATTTTTACTGGCACAATAATCACACCTCTCCTGCAGGAGCAGGGCACCATCCCTAACTGTAAAGCTGACTCCCGCCTCTTCCATAATTTCCAGGTCATTCAGGTCATCACCTATATAGGCAATCTCTTCATCCTGCAGGCCGTATTTCTCCTTTAAATACCTGTATACTTCCAACTTATCCTTGATACCCTGATGGACCTCCTCTATCTTCAACTCCCTGGCCCTGTTATTGACTATCTCAGAGCTCCTGCCGGTGATTATGGCTGGAATTATTCCCTCTTTATGCAAAAGATTAATCCCCAGCCCGTCCTTAACATTGAAGGCCTTCAGTTCTTCCCCGTCATTGCCCAGGTAAATCTTGCCATCAGTCAGGGTACCATCAACATCCATGATTAACATCTTTATTTTCCTCATTTTCCCCTGCAGCTCAGCACTGATAAGAGACATTTTAACACCCTCTAACTTCCGTTTTTCAGAATACTATCCAGCATATTCCGCAATGGTTTAAACAGGCTTAAAATTATAATAAAATTAGATACACCATGTATTATATCAAATGGGATGCCTTTTATCCAGTAGGAGATACCGTAAAAGATACCATAAAAACAGGACTCCACCAGGGCAAAAAAGAAGCCGAAAAGGAAACCGAAAAGACCCCCCAACAGGGCAAAACCGTATTCGCTCCTAATCCTCTTCTGCAGGAAATAGGTCAGGAGAATCAGGGCCGGCCAGATAATGTAATAACCGACCAACCAGGTAGAAAACCCATAGATAAAGATTTCCGTAGTCGAAAAGATAAAGGATGCAAGCAAGGTGGGCCTCAGACCGAAAACCGTTGTATAGAGTATAAAAAGGAGAGTAACTATCTCTATATTTGGTATGAAGCTTAAAGCAAATTTAGCTGCAGTGATCGTTGCACTCAGCAGGCCGATCAGGGCTATCTCCTTGACATTATTCTTCATATTACCACTTCATCAGCTGGAAGGTATAGGTATCACCATCTTTTATGGGTATCTGCTGGATACCCTCCATGGCATCCTCCCCATTTATGGAGATATGGAAAAATTCATTCCTGGCCTGCTCTGCCTCATAATCCATCAAGCCTTTCAGCATCACACCAAAACTGAATTCCTCAAAAGTGGCCCCCAGTTCTCCTTCCTTTTCCTTCAGCAGGGCATATAGATACTCATGGTCAGTCCTATAGGTAAAAAGCCTGTCCACTCCCTCTTCTTCAATAATTATCCGTATGCTGACTTCCTTTTCCCCTTCAACAGCCTCTGGCAGCATGAACTTATTATAAACAAAAAGCAGGGCTCCCGCCAGAACAATAGCCAGTACGATCAATAAAATCTTCTTTTTATCCATCTTTATCACTCCTGAAATCATATTTTTTAAACCAGCCAGCCGGGATCCAGAATCCCAGGCCAATAAAAAAACCCTTTCAAACAAGGTTGAAAGGGTGGAATAATATAAGTAATTTACAGTAACTACAGTAATTACTTAATAACCTAATTACTACTGAATCACTGTCCTTCTACTTAAACACCCCCTCATGACCCGTGAGTTCCGGTGTTTGATAATACAGGCAGGTCTTCCGGCTCGGTTCGACAACGGTTGGCCTTCCCGGTTTCCCAGTGGCATGATAAACCGTCCCTATGAACCATACGGCGGCGGGACCGCACAGGCCTTTCACCTGTTTCCCATTTTAATGTCTCATGATATTTCCGGCAATATCATGAATACAACCTGTATTATTTGCACCTATTAAATTGTATTATCATTCTATACTATTTAACTCAATATTACAAGTACTACTTCCTTACCGGTTATTCATAACTCAGGGCCTGTACAGGGTCCAGCCTGGAGGCCTTGTAGGCAGGATAGATACCAAAGAATAAACCTACACCCAGGGAAAAACCAAAGGCCAGGAGTACCGTCGGTACAGAAAAGACCAGGGGCCATCCTCCCAGCCGGGCGATACCGGAAGCAATGCCGTAACCGGCCAGGATACCGATGATACCACCGATACTACTCAGGGTCATTGACTCAACTACAAACTGGCTGAGGACATGCCTCCTCTTGGCTCCCAGGGCCTTCCGGATACCGATCTCCCTGGTCCTCTCTGTTACAGAGACCAGCATTATATTCATGATACCGATTCCGCCCACCAGGAGGGAGATACCGGCTATGCCGCCCAGCATCAAGGTCATTGTTGCTGTAACCTGATTGATGGTCTCCAGTAAGGCATCCTGGCTCATCAGGCGGTAATCCTCTGTACTGGCTGCATATTTGGATAATAAATAATCAATCTGGGCTACAGCCTGGCTGGCTTCAGCTGCCGAATTGGCCTGGGCTATAAAACTATCCACATGTTTGCCGTTACCGATAGTATTCAGATAGGTACTGATGGGTATATAAGCACTATTATTCAGGTTTCCTGTTATACCCATGCCCTTCTCTTCCATAACCCCAATGACCCTGAAAACCAGACGCTGATTATTATTATAAAAGGTTATCCTGCTACCCAGAGGATTTTCCCCTCCATAAATTTGCTTGACCAATTCAGAACCAAGAACTATTACGTCTGTAGCCTGTTCCAGGTCATAGGAGTTGAAGAATTTACCCTGGCCAGATTGATAGTTATTTATCTCCAGATATTCAACTGTTGTACCAACCAGGGTACCCATATAATTGTTGTTATCATACATAAAATAGCCAGAGGTCTGACTATTGGGCGCTATACTTTTTACAGATGGACAATACTCTACAATAGCCTCAGCCAGTTCCATGGTAAAAATATTCTCTGCACTGGAGCCAAATCTACCAAAACGTCCCCTGCGGAAACCTGGGCTGATGGTAATTAAATTAGAACCCATCTCGGAGATACTACTGGTTACCTGTGCCTGACTACCAGAAGCTATTGATATTATGGCAATAACGGCTGCGACACCAATAACAATACCTAACATGGAAAGCAGTGTTCTCAATTTATTACTATATAAACTCCGTAAAGCTATTTTCAGTGTTTCAAAAAACATCAGGAGACCACCTCATCCCTGGTTATCTCACCATCAACTATATAGAGGATTCTCCGGGCATAACGGGCGATATGCTCCTCATGGGTAACCAGGATAATGGTATGACCCTGTTCATTTAACTGCCGGAACAATTCCATGATTTCTTCTCCTGTTTTGGTATCCAGATTACCGGTAGGCTCATCTGCCAGTATCAGGGACGGCTGGTTGACCAGGGCCCTGGCAATAGCCACCCTCTGTCTCTGTCCACCGGATATTTCATTGGGATTATGGTGCAGTCGATGGCCCAGGCCAACCTTCTCCAGATATTCCCTGGCGATCTTTTCTCTCTTTCTCTTCTTAACCCCTTTATAAATAAGAGGTACCTCAACATTATGGAGAATGCTCACTCTACTTAGCAGATTAAATTGTTGAAAGACAAAACCGATATGACTATTACGAATTTCTGCCAGTTGGTCCTCCTTTAAAGCAGAAACATCATTACCAGCCAGGATATATTTCCCTTTTGTAGGGGTATCGAGACAACCCAGTAAATGCATCAGGGTAGATTTGCCGGAACCAGATGGGCCCATGATGGCAACCATCTCTCCTTCAGCAATCTCAAAAGAGACACCTTTCAGGGCTTCTACTTTAATAGAACCATTCTGATAGACCTTCCACAGATTTTCTACCCTGATCATTATCTGGGCACTCCTATCTCAACTCTACTTACACCCGTAGATCTACCTGTAGAACCCGGTATATTCCCATATTCCTGGGCATAAAAATAAGTGTTGACTAAAATCTCATCCCCCACATCCAGTCCCGACTTAATTGCTATCCTGAGGCCATCAGTCAAACCTGTCTCTACTGGTACTTCCTCTCTTTCACCATCAACTACTTTAACAACATAATCCCTACCGGCTCTGGAAAATACAGCAGCAGCAGGAATAACTATTTCATCCTTCACTTCATTTACAATGATTTCCACCTGGGCAGAAACCCCCAGCTTAATGTCATAATCAACTTCATCCAGGAGCACCTTCACCGGAATAGTCACCGTGGCATGGGCATTATTGGCCTCATTACCTATCTCACTAACCACTCCTGTTAACTTAACACCGGGCAGAGAAATCAGGGTAACTTCAACAGGCAGCCCTGCCTTAACTATAGGTATTTTACTTTCATCTACACTTACCTCAATCTGGTATCTACTGATATCTTTAATTGTTGCAGCATCCCCACTGCTATAATAACTACCCTCTTCAAGATAAATATCTGTAATTATTCCCGAAAAAGGAGCCCGGAGATCCAGATTGACCAGGTTATTTTTTACCAGTTCCAGATTGAGCCTGGCCTCTTCTATCTCATTACGGGAACCATTAATCAAGGCCCTGTTATAGGCATTCTCTCTCTGCAGGTAGGAAAGCCGGGCTTCTGTCTTGTCCAGTTCGATAAGCAGCTGGCCCTCTTCTACATAGTCCCCTTTCTTGACATGGATTTTCTCTACCTTTACACTACCGGTCCTGGCCGGAAAATTCAGGTTTTCTGCATGGACTGGCTCTATAAAACCTTCTGCAGAGATGGTCTCCCGCACTGTCCCCTTCTCTACCTTTATGGTCATCCCCGGCCTCAGTACAGCCAGATCCGGTTCTTTAACTACTAATCTGCTCCTCACAAATAACAGGGCCAGAGCAAGGACAAGTATTACTACTATAGGTTTCCAGTATTTTTTTATCATCTCTCTATCCCCCCTAATAATTCAGAGAGTAAGTCCTGATCGAGGAAATTAAGGAAATCCAGGCTGTTCAGGAACAATTCATCCTCCAGGGATTTTAAAGCTATTCTGGCCTCTACCGCTCCGGTCCATTTATCCTGATAAGCCAGATAATCTATTACACCCATTTCCAGCTGTTTTTCTGCCAGCTTCAGCTCGTTCTCACTCCTGGCCAGGCTTAATTCAGCCCTTCTCATGGCCATCCTGGATAATTCCAGCCCGTCCAGCTGTCTCTTCAATTCCTGCTTCAATTGCCTGTATATCTCCTCATAGTTTTGCCGGTTATCCCTCAACTCTTTTTCTTTATTCTCTATGGAACGCTTATGGTGTCCGCCATCATACAGGGAATAGGACAAGCTCAGGCCGACACGCAAGTTATCCTGGGCTGAGTCATAACTGCTGTACATACCCACCTCCGGGCCGCCCTCCTTCTCCAGCCATTCCAGTTCCTTCTCCAGTATCTCCCTGTCCAGCAGATTGGCCGCCAGCCTGGCATTATTCTTTTCCACCATCTCCAGCAAGGCCCCTCTATCCATGGTCAGGAATTCCTGTATCTGGTTTTCCACCCTGCCCCAAAGTTGAGCCAGGTATCCATTCTTATCCCTGATAGTTAATTCCTGGTCCGGAGCCAGGCCCAGCTCATTCAGGAAGTTAAAACGGAGGTTATCCAGATTATTTTCTGCCTCCTGCAGGGAATAACAGGCGTTCTCCAGGCCCAGCCTGGCAGCCAAGATATCATTTTCCCCTGCATCACCAATTTCAGCCCTGGCCAGTACCTTTTCCAGGTTGGCCTCTGCCTTCAACAGATTTTCCTGATAAATGGCCAGCCTGCTCTCCAACCGCACCAGATTCAGATAAGCATCCAGCCAGGAGAGCACCGCATTGAGCCGGTTACCGGCAAAATTACGCCTGGCCTTCAGAAGCTCCAGCTCACTTTTGTAAAAACTCCGGGCCAATTCTGCCGGGACCAGGGGATACAGGGACTTCCTGACAACTATTGAATAAGATGTTTCAACATCTCCTGTCCTCTCATTCTCATTTATGTTGATTCCCGGGCTGAGATACAGACCGGACAGGAAGCTCTTCCCGGCAGAAATATTGATACTATAATTACCTTTACCATCTTCTCTGATATCCAGTTCACTGGCCTGGTCCAGATTCCATCTATAATTCGTATCCAGTTCCATATCTACCTGCCATTTCAACTGGATAGCCTCCATCAAATCCCTTTCCTGCCTCTGTAATTGCTCATAGGCTGCTTTCAGGCCACTATTATTTTCCAGGCCAAAAGCGAGGGCCTCCTCCAGGCTCAATTCTCCAACCGGTTCTCCAGCAAAAAGGGGGCTGGCAGATACCAGTAATATTAAAAGCACCAGGCTAACTATAACCCCCTTATTTATCCGCTCTATATCCATTTCCTTAACCACTAAGTTATTCATTCAGAAACACCCCTGTCTGCAGGTTAAGATTTTGCCGCAGATTATTCTCCGCCTGATAATAACCGGCGATTGCCGTATAATAATTATACCTGGCCTGCAGGAGATTCAGCTCATATTCCAGTACCTCCATTCTGGTAATCAGACCGGCAGCATACTGCTGTTCCCTGAGCCTGTACCTCTCCTCTGCCCCTTTCAATCTTTCCTCACTCAGCCGAATCCTCTTGACAGCCTGTTTAAACTGGTAATAGGACTGCCTTATCTTATCCAGCAGCTCCTCCCTGCTCTTTTCCAGTTCCAACCTGGCTGTGTCAAGAGATTTCTCCTTTATCTTCCTGTCCAGTTCAGCTGCAGAAAGCTCAGCCCTCTCCAGATCTATTTCAGCCAGAAGTAACCTGGCCTGGGCCAACTCCAGCTCAGTACTATTCTCAAGGGCTATCTCCATTACTTCCTCTTCAGAAATCTCCCATTCCTCTATGTAGGCAAGCCCTGCCAACTCCAGCTCTCCTTCCACTGTAGGCAGTTTTCTGCTAAATTCCTTTTTTCGCTGCCAGTAATCATCCCTGGCTATTTCCAGGTTAAAGGCCGCATTATTATATGAATTCTCCTGCTCCAGGAGGCTGATACTGCCAAGATCCCCAATCTCATATTGCTTCAGGGCTTCCTGCCAGCGCATCTCTTCCAGGGCAAAGCTTTTCTCCTTTATCTCCAGATCCAGGCCAGCCAGCCAGAGATCCGCATATTCCTTAATGACACTATTTATCAGGCTATTGACCGCATTCCTATAGGAGTTTTCCATGGAAATACGGGATATCTCCATTTCCAGTTCATTATAACGGGATACCTGTAATAAGTAATTGGCCTCTCTCTTTTCCTGCTCCAGCTTGTTCTTTTCATAATTAATAACAGCTATCCGGAAACTCAGGTCATTCTCCAGTGCCGCAAGAATGGCCGTATCCAGATCAACCAGGACCCTTTCTCCGGCTGCCAGGGACCAGGAAAAACTCAACAATAAAAGCAGCAAGACTGTTTTGTTTATTTTACCCCTCATTTACTCATTTCTCCTCCCTATTCTCTTTTTTAATATTCTTAATTAAATTATACTAAATAAATGCCTATAGAATAAGGATAACAAAAAAGTTACCCTTTATCATTAGAAAAAGATTAATACAGTATTAAAAACAGATTAAATTAAAAATATTCTTCCCCCTCCTGTTCACCTGGACAAGATCTCATAAATACAATAATAACATGGGAAACAATTCAGGAAAAGGAGGGTGAGCCATTGGATAAATCATATCACGAAATACTAAAAAAATACACAGAGAAATTATTACCATTAAATCATGTAGTAGGAGTCGGCTATGGCAAAAAGATAAAAGATAATATCATGACCGAAGAAGAATGCATCATCGTCATGGTTGATCAGAAACTGCCAGAGGCAGAGCTGGAAAAAGAAGATATCATCCCCCAAAAGCTGGATGGTGTGAAAACCGATGTCCAGGAAGTCGGTGAGATAAGATTACTACAAATTCCCCGGGCTCAAAAATTCCGTCCGGCACCAGGTGGAGTAAGTATCGGCCATTATGGTGTAACAGCCGGCACCCTGGGTGCTGTAGTCAAGGACAAAGAAACCGGTGAACCACTAATCCTCTCCAATAATCATATCCTGGCCAACACCAGCAATGGCCGGGATGGAAAGGCCAGGATAGGTGACCCCATATTACAGCCCGCTGCCTACGATAATGGCAACAAAGAAAAGGATACCATTGCTCATCTGCACCGTTTCATACCCCTGGAGCCTACCAGGAGTATCTTCAATCCTATATCCAATATAGTGGACTGTGCAGTGGCTAAACCCGTCAATAATGAGGTAGTGGAAAACAGCATCCTGGAGATTGGCAAGATAAAGGGAGTCGGGGAAGCAGAAATAGGTATGACTATAGTCAAAAGCGGCAGGACCACCGGCCTGACAGAATCCCGAATCAGGGCCATTGATAGTACAGTCCGGGTCAGGTTGGATCCTCTCAGGGAAGCCATTTTTACTGACCAAATCGTGGCTGACTCATTTTCAGAGGGCGGGGACAGCGGTTCCCTTGTCCTGGATAAGGAAAACAGGGCCATCGGCCTGCTCTTTGCCGGGTCCAACAGGGCCACCATCTGCAATAAAATCAGCAATGTCCTGGAAAAACTGAATATCGAATTCTACGATTGTAGTGAAAAAGAAGACGGGGAAAAAGAGCAGGAAGAGGGTAGTGAAAAGGGAAAAAAGAACGGGAAAGAAATAAGCCCAAAAGACCCTGACAGGATACTGGATATGCCTGAATTATACAGTATCTATCTGCTCCTATTACTACTAATCCTTGACCTGGCCTATAGGAAATTTTGATATACCTTGTAAAACAATATGCCCTGCAAAGACCTTACTTACAGTGAAGGAAATCAGGATTTAACTTTTCTTATCTGAAAATAAAAAACCTGGTACCAGTAAAAAAGGTACCAGGTCTTATTTTTATTACTTTTTAATTCCCTTATTCTTCACCCATTACTTAAATACCTTAACCCGTTCCTCAATAGGCTGGAAGTCCTTTTCTCCCGGTTCTGCTGTCGGATTGCCAAAGGGCATCTGGGCAATGAGACGCCAGCCTTCAGGCATATTCCATTCAGCCTTGACTGCTTCATCTATCAAGGGATTATAGTGTTGCAATGAGGCACCCAGCCCTTCCAGTTCCAGTAAAGTCCAGACAGCAAATTGCAGCATCCCGCTTGATTGCTGTGACCAGACAGGGAAGTTCTCCTTATACAGCTCAAACTGTTCCTGCAGGGATTTGACTACAGCATCATCCTCAAAAAAGAGAACTGTCCCATAGCCGCCGCGGAACCCGGCCATTTTCTTTTCTGTGGAAGCAAATTGGCCTTCAGGCACTATCTTTCTCAAGGTCTCCTCGGTTATATCCCATAATTTTTTATGATTTTCTCCAAATAGGATGACTACCCTGGCACTCTGTGAGTTAAAAGCACTGGGCACATATTTAACTGCCTCTTTGACCAACTCTTCAATCCTCTCTTCAGAAACTATCTTCTCCCCGCCAATACCATAATAGCTACGCCGCTTCTGAATAGCTTCCAGAAAGTTTTTCACTGCCAAATTGCTATTCCTCCCTGATTTTTATTTTTAAATATTACAATTTTATACAATAACATCTTAATACTATTATAACATTATATTCAAAATTTATAAATGTAAATTAAAAAAAGAACAAAGGATTATCCTTTGTTCTAAAGAATCAACAGCTCACCTGCCTCTATCTTCACTGCCTCTCCATCAACACCAATCCAGACAGCTATTGCCGAAGGATTATAAACCATTTTCCGGTCAACACTGAACTTTAAGTTTCTTAAGGCATTTATGTAATCCACAATCTCTATATTTGTAGCATACCAGACTGATTCATCATCACTGGCCATTTTGCAAAACTCCTCAATCAGTTCCCAATTATTGTTACGCTCAAATTCAAAACTATGGCCCCAAACGTAAAAGAGCCGCATCTGGTCCCAGGGGGCAGGTTTTTGAAACTCCCTACACCTCTCCAGCAGCTTATCATCATGATGGCAGGTCGGGTGCCAGATCAGGAAATTATCAGGCAGCCTGAAAGAACCATGGGAATACACAGTCCGGGAATACTCGATACCCAGATAGGAGATTGTTTTTGCCAATTCCTCACTATAGTCACCAAAGGGATAGGACATTCCCCGTACTGGATATCCAGCTAAGGCCTCCAGCCTCTTCCTGTCCTCCAGGATCTCATGTACCACTACTTCCCCCGGTACCCTGGTCAGAAAAGGGTGGGTCAGGGAATGGGCTGATATCTCATGCCCCTGGAATAAGTCTTTAATCTCAGTAGAGGTGAGAAAGCCAGGTGTATCAAGGATGCCTGCATTAAGATGAAAGGTTGCCTTGATTCCATACTTATTAAAAATCTCCACCAGTCTCCGGTCATGGATCTGGCCATCATCATAACTCATGGTCAAAGCCTTTTTCTTTCCTTCTGGATAATAAGCAAAATATACCTTCATTTCTCCATTCTCCTTTTGTGCTCTATACTTTTTTAATTTTTAATTTATTACTGGATCATAATTTCAAGTTAATTCCTGGACCATGCCAGATATCTAATCTCTTATACTAATTAATATGGTTAAAATCTAGTTCACAAAATACCTTGACAATATAAGGGTCAAATTGGGTTCCAGCACAACGTTGTAGTTCCTCCAGGGCCTCTTCATGGCTAATGGCTTCTTTATAGGAAGAACCATTAGTCATCACATCATAAGCATCTACCACAGAAATTATCCGGGATAAAAGAGGTATTTCCTCTCCCTTATGGCCCAGAGGATAGCCCCGGCCATCCCAGTGCTCATGGTGGTTGAGTATATAATTACTGATATGGGACAACTCCGAAGACGACTGGGATATCCTATAACCTGCTTCAGGGTGTTTCCTTACCTCTTCCCATTCTTCTTCTGTAAGGGGACCAGTTTTATTTAATACTTCATCACTAACCACTACCTTGCCCAAGTCATGGAGGAGGGCCAATAATTTCAGGTCTTCTAACTCATTACCTGCAAGGCCTAGTTTCTTACCTACCTCCACAGCTAGTTCTGCCATTCTTTCTGAATGATCAGTTGACTCATAACTTTTCCTGGCCAAAGTCCCCTTCAGGGAAGAGATCAAAAGATAACGATAATTTTTTCTATCCAGTAGTTTATTACGATACATTCTCTCATCTGCTATTTTTATTAATCTTGCTATATTGCCAGCCCCGTTTATCCCCACGGCATAGCCTAAAGAGATACTTAAAGGAACTGCTGTTTTCCTATTCTCTCTACATTTATTTTTGATGGTCTGACAAATTTCTCTGATTTCCCCCTCATCATCTAAATGGGGCAAGAGAACAAAGAACTCATCTCCACCCCATCTGAAGATGGAAGCTTCTGCAGGACAGGAACTCCTTATTATTCCTGCCATTTCTTTTAAGAGTTTATCACCGGCACTATGGCCAAAAACATCATTGGCAATTTTCAGGCCATTAAGATCCCCCATAATAATGGCCAGGGGGAAAGGACCTTTTTCTTTTAAGTCATCGATAACTATATCGAAATAAGTCCGGTTATATAAGCCAGTCAGGGAATCATAAAATGCCGACCTCTGCAAATCAGAAAACATCCGGAGGTTGTCCAGGGCATTGGCAAATTGACTACATAAAATCCTTAGAGTATTCAATAAAGAATCACTTATTTTGTATAAGGTATAGAGGTTATAAAAAAGAGTCGCCCCAACTATGCCTGTATTGGTTTTTAGGGGAATCCAATATCCTATATTATCACCGACATGAACATAGTCTGTTGTCAGGTCTGGCAGAGTAGGAAATCTATCCATAGTAAATACCCTGCCATTTTCACTAATACCCCTACAAAAGGCAATTTCCTTCTCTTCATTAAATAAAAAGACAGCCATCAGGTCAAAGTGATAATTCTCTACTACCTTTTCCAAAAAGAAATCAATTAAGTCTTCTCTCTTAGTTATTGACTGGAGTTCATTATTCAGCTTCAGGGAAAACTCTGTGTTTTCCTTTTCCCTGATAGTATCTCTTTCAAACAAAAGGCTTCTTAAGCCAATGGCAATCGAACCAGCCATGGCCTTAAGCTCCATTTGCCTTTTCTTACTTATAGGAGAAAGGGTCTGCAGCTCAATCAGGCCCAACAATTGGGAACCAGCAAAAAGGGGAATCATTAAATAATAATATTTTCTAGCCTTATAACTGTATAACTCATTCCTTTTTATTTCTGGGAAAAGTCTGCTAACTGTTATAAAGTCATAACAAGGTACTAAGCCAGTCCGGTTATAGATTGCCTCCCCCTTTAGATTCTCCATTTCATCATCTATGACATAAAAAGTAATCTCCTCTAATTCCAGGGCCTTTTCTATGCCATGAAATAGAACTTCTACTAACTCTTCATAGATAAAGGTTTTTTTGGAGTTTTTTATTAAAATTTCTGCCCCTTCTATCCCGACACTGTATAGATTGGCACTTTTAACCAAGATACCTCACCTCTTGATTAATTTCCACTATTCTCTTTATCCGCTCATCTGTTTCCTGTAAGATAGAATAGTCTTCTGTTGTAATTCCATTATTCTCTTTATTCAAGAGACGGAAAATCGTATAACCTATCCCTTTTACCAGTTCATTTTCAATGGACAACCAGGCTGGATGAAGAGGATAGACCTTGGAATTTACAGTCTGTTCGTACATCAATCTAACCCGTTCATCAGTATATCTTTGCTGCCAGAACTTACTCTCGAAAGCAGGTGCATGGACCGCATTGACAGCCCAGCCATCCATGAAATCATCACTGATCATATATTCCACCAGATTCCAGGCTTCTTCCTTCAGCCTGGATTTGGAAGAGACAGTAAGGACAGTACCTCCCCCATAGCTGCAGGTTTTATCCCTTGAAGATGGAAAAGGCAGAACACAATAATCATCCACATCCTGCTCCATCCTGTTAATCCGGTTAATAATCCCATACCAGCTGCCTATATAAAAAACTGATAAACCATGCCTATAAAAATCATCATTGACCTGATAAGGATGTTTATTGATATCCTCAGGCCGGTCACAAATTCTCTTCAATGTGGCAAAATACTTGATAGTATCCAGCACGACAGGATCCATGATAATCCTTTGCGGCACCCTGTCCAGATCCGGAAAATCCCAGCCCCGGGCCCAGAGTATGGAGAAAAAGCGCTGGATTGTATCCCTCTCCAGTTTCAGACCAACTGCCACTGCCTTTGGTATCTCAGGATCATCTTCCTTCATTTTTTTAATCCTCTTTGCTACATCCATCAAGCCTTTCCAATCCCTGACTTCCTCTTTATTGATTCCCAGCAGAGACATATAATCTTTCCTGCCCGCCAGGATTATAGTATCAACAATCCAGGGAACAGCATAACGGACACCATCTTTAACGCAGATTCTATTAATCCCCTCATTTATCGAGGGTCTGCTTTTAACGTAATCTGGTGTCTGATCCAGGTAACCCATGTGTGCAAAGGTCCTGACCCAGCTTGTTCCCAATTGTACAATATCCGGTGCTGTATTGTTCTTAAAAGCCTCAATCAGTGCTTTCCAGATCCTCTTCCAGGTAATGAGTTCCAATTGTATCTTTATATTATTTTGCTTTTCATAAAGCGAAAACTTCTCCCGTAAATACATCAATATTGCAGGATCGCTCGAGCCGGTAATCAACCATATGCGTAGTTTTTTGGCAACCATCGGCAATCAGCTCTCTTCCCTAAATGTGGTAAAAATAAAAAGCCCAAAAGGGCTTTATAAATGTAAATGCAGTCTGGCAGGCTTAGCCTCAACAGGCCTTAGCCCCATGACTTTGCGTCATTACCTTTCGGTAACTTTGCCCTTGAAGTAATATACAGTAGTTAAAAATATTGAGACTTAAGTACTAAAACACTATATTTAGATATTCTACTAAAACATAAAAATCCCTTTTATTGTGTATAAATTTTTACTATTATTAATAAATTAAATAATAAGAGGATTTTCCCGGCCATGGAAAATCCTCTTTATTTTACTGAATTATTTATTAAAAAGGGCCAGCTCTATACTTTCTGCCAGTTTTTTATAACCTGCTGGAGATAAATGTAAATGGTCACCACTATCATATAGGCTATAAAGCCACCCTGGATTTTCAGGATCTTCCACGGCAGCCGCAAAATCAAGGACAGCATCAAATTCACCGCTGTTTCTAATCCAGTGGTTGACCTTCTGCCTGGTCTCCTCATTTTCCTTATTATCATACTGGGAACCGCCAAAAGGCAGTATGGTAGCCCCATAAACCAGAATACCCTGCTCATGGGCCTTCTCTATAAACAGCCTGTAGGCCTTGATCAATTCTTCCGCTGTTTCCGGCTTATAACCCTCCTCACCGATATCATTCACTCCTTCGAAAACAATAAGATATCGGACACCACTCTGGTCCAGCACATCCCTCTCAAACCTGCTCAAGGCTGTAGGGCCCAGGCCACCTCTTAAAACTCTATTACCACCAATACCCTGGTTGAGAACTCCAATTTTAACTGTTGCACTATCAGCCTGTAAACGGTCAGCCAGAACATCTGTCCACCTATCATTGCCATTGGTTGTAGAACCCCGGCCATCAGTAATAGAATCCCCCAGGGCCACTACTGCTGCCACTTCCGGATCCTCACTTAATATGTCCAGGCCACTGATAATATACCAGTAGTCTGTACAAATTGCAGTACTCATCTCCCTGGCAGCAAGGGCCTTGCCAGGCATGATATATGATGTGGTCCTGGAACCCGGGTGACCGGTTAAATCTGCCGGCACTTCACCAAAATATAGGGTTATAGCCATTGTCGTCAGCCCCGGCAGCTCATAATCCAGGGTATCAGAAACAACTACTTCCCCCGGTGCTATGCTTACCGATTTATCTCCTCCAAAACTTATCTCCTTTATTGAACTGGTATCTATAGCACTTCCTCCCCTGGCCACTGCCAGCTGGGCTGCCTTAATATGCAGGGGGGAATTCCCATATTCATTGGAAAACTTCAGGCGGATTTTCTCTCCACCCAGGGAAACACGGATAACCTGCCGCAGGGTATTATTGGCCAGTCCCGGTTCCGGGGGCATATTATGCTCTTCCACCAGCTGTTGGGCTGCTGCCCATGTACCGACCCAGGCTTTTTCCCTGCTCCCATTCTGCTGCATTTTTTACCTCCAATACTTCTGTTATCCTTTATATAATGATAACTGTTATATAAAATAATAAAATTACTGCTTTATTATTAAATTCGATAAAAGGATTCCTTTTTCCTCTTTTTCCCCCTACTGTTCATAAAATTCTTCAGCATCTTCTTTTCTTTCCTGGACTGTACCATGGGGATGTTCCGGTGGAGCATAAATAGAATAAAGTTTCAACGGAGTACGCCCTGTATTGATTAGATTATGCCAGGTACCGGCTGGTATAAATACCACATAACCATCATATACCCTGGCCCTATAATCTAAATAATCTCTTTCATCACCCATCAGAACCAGGCCCTGCCCCCTCTCAATACGTATAAACTGGTCAAGATTATTGTGCATCTCCAGCCCTATATCATCACCTACATCAATACTCATCAGGGTAAGCTGTAAATATTCACCAGTCCATAAAGCAACACGGAAAAATCTATTCCGCCTGGCCAGGTCTTCAATATTGGTTATAAAGGGATATGGACCATAATCCCTTATCTTCTCTCTTTGTCCCGGGCGGCGCGGGTTAAATATATAATCATTAAACAAGGTTTTCACTCCTTCTCTGTCCTTTTTTATATAATATGACAAAAGTCTATAATAGGTGCCGCCCCTTTAGTGCCAACCCCAGCCCTTACAGGCTTCTTGATAAAATACTCAGCCTGCAACTTCCTTCAAATACTCATTGACCCTTAAAGCTGCCCTGGCTCCTTCAGCAGTGGAAATAATAATCTGTTTATCCTTGATATCAGTAACATCACCGGCAGCCCAGATACCGGGTATATTGGTTTCATTATTCTCATTAATAACTATCTCTTTCCTGGAATTAAGCTCCAGGATATCACTGACAAAATCTGTATTAGGCTCAAGGCCTATTTCGATAAAGAGCCCCTCTACCTCCAGTTCCTTTGTTTCACCATTTTTATCCTGGATGACGATGGATTCCAGCCTGTCCTCTCCCTTTATCTCCTGAATCTTATTTCCGGTATAGACAGTAATCTTTTCATTCTTTCTTACCTGCTCCTGCAGATAATGGTCACCCATCAATTCATCCATAATCTCAATCAGGGAAACATTACAATCTATTTTGGCAAGGTCCAGGGCCGCCTCCAGGCCAGAGTTACCCCCGCCGACCACGGCCACATTTTTACCGGCATAAAGATAACCGTCACAGATGGCACAATAGTGGACTCCCTTACCGGTCAGGACATATTCCTGACGCATGCCCAGGCGGCGCTTCCTGGTACCGCTGGCAATGATTATGGCCCTGCTCCTGTACTCCCTTCCATTATCGGTCCTGATAACATGTTCTTTACCCGGGATAATCCTCTCCACCTTTTCACCGATTACCGATTTAACATTATACTGGTTCAGGTGCTCCCAGAAATCATAGATTAACTGCTCTCCGGTAGCATCCTTTTTCCCCAGGTAATTGCCGATATCCTCTGTATCGATAACCTGGCCGCCCATATCACCGGATATAAGCAGGAGGTCTATCCCCTTCCGGACAGCATACAGGGCTGCATTCAAGCCAGCCGGGCCGGCACCAATGACAATCAACTCCCAGGCCTTATTGGTATAATCCTCTGGAGAAATTCCCAGAAGCCGGTTTAGATCACCACTTTTCTCTGCTTCTAGCAAATCCGTATAACCACCAATATGGTTATCATTTATAAATATCTGGGGGACGGTTTTCCTGTCAGTCCTCCGGGCCATCTCCTCTGCCTTGCTTTTATCATCTATGTCGTATTCGATATAGGTAAGCCCCTTGCTCATCAGGAAAGCCTTGGCCTTCCGACAGTAAGGACACCATTTTTTTGAGTAAATCTCGATTTTTCTATTTTCTGCAGGCTTCATATCCATTACCCCTTTCTTTAGCTGAAGTCTACTATGCTTATATTATCCATTATTTCGGGGTTTAAGTAAGTAAAGTGTTTTACAAAAAGCCTACAGATCCCTGATTACTTCTTAATCCAATATCTTTTTCCGTTGCTGCCAGTCATATAAAAAACTGTTACTGAAAAATTCCAGTAACAGTTTGAGGTATTACCTATCAATTCATATCTCTCTAATTTATTCAAAAAAGTCTACAATTGTTTTAGCCTCTGCTTAATTACCTCTATATCTACCATCAGATAGCACCTCTGTTTTTGCAATTCTGGATGGTATCCATATTTGTCTTCTCCCGGAGAAAAGTACATAAACTCAAATTCTTTCAATACCATGTAAATCAAAATAAACATTCCGTGCCCTAAAAGGACCAGGATTGGTAAATTGTAATCTCACTTTATCAAAATCACTTATTCTTCTTGAATGAAAATAAGGTTTTTCAAAACTTAATCTTTCATCTCTTATCCAATCAGGTACTTCCAAACCATGAAATTGCAAATAGTAGTCTATTAAGGCCGAAACTATAGTCAAGTATGTTATTTCTTCCTCAGTACAATCATCTATATTTACGGGTTCATATAAACTCTCTATAAACTCCTTATCTTCGGATTTCAGTAAATCTAATAATTGATTTATACCCATATCTTTATCCGGATAATTAAAAAAATCCCACAAGTATTTATTCCCAATCATACCCCAGATCCTCCCCCAAATATTTAATGAAGTTAATTTGCCTCTCCCCCAAAAGGTTCAGAGGAATATAATCTGAAATTGTGGCTAATAGTTCTTCTTTAGTAGTAATATTCAAATCTTTACACAATATATATGCATCTATAAAATCCTTAGCAGGTTCAGGTCTTGCAGCCAGTACTTTCATGGCAAGTAATTGCTCAGCTTTTGGTTTCAATATCTTTAAATTAGAATAGACTTTATAAGTTTCTTTATCTTCTTTTAAAAGAGATTTTAACGGTTCCTTAATGTCTTCATTTATCCAGTTATCAGGTAGGTTAAAGGTAAATCTAGTAAGCTCTAATATATTGTCCAATAGTTTTGAATTAATCTCACTAAATACGCAATCTATATCCCTGGTAGCAGGTCTATTATCATAAACCATGGTCATAATAGAACCACCATAAACAGTTATATCAAGATGTAATTGGTTTTCCTTTAATCGTTCATTAAGATAGTCAAAAATTTTCAATAACTTATCCCTGTCCATTAAACCCATATTATTGGAATTATTCATAACCATCTCCTACCCAGATAAATACTTCTTCTTTAATTATATCACGTTTTCAAATAAATACCAAAATTAAATCAATCCCTGCAAAAACTGCTGTCTCAAGTCCTCATCGAACTTCTCTATAGCATATCGGAGCATGGTCCGGGGCATCTCTCTGTAATACTTCTGCAAAAATTCAAATTCAGTCTCAAAACCCCTCTTGCCAACCTCCCTCAACATCCAGCCCACTGCCTTATGGATTAAGTCATGCTCATGGTTTAAGAGGATTCTGGCAATCTCCAGGGTATCGGTAAAATCATTATTCCGGATAAAATAAAAGGTAGCCATGATGGCAATCCGCTGCTTCCAGAGATGATCTGTCCTGGCCAACTGATACAGGAGACTCCTATCCTTATCAGCCAGATAGGCACCTAATATCTTGTCTGCAGATGTATCTACCAGGTCCCAGTTATTAACATAATCCAGGTTAGCAAAATATAAATCCACTATCTGCTTCTTTTCCTCTTCTGTTCTTACCTTCTCAAACTTATGGACCAGGATTATCAATGCTGTCAGCCGGTGTTCATGGAATTCAGACTGCAATAGTAACTGAACCCCCTCCAGGGAAATCTTCCGGTAATACTTCCTGGCCACCTTCCTCTGGTCAGGTACCCTGATTCCCAGGAAACGGTCCCCTTCCCCATAACCACCAGGAAAGGCATTAAAAAACCTGGGTAGAAATTCTGCCTTTTCCTGGTCTATATAAGCTGCCAGGTCAGTCTTGATAATTTCTACATATTCCATTTCAGTCATCTCCTAATTTAATTTTAATATATAGGCATAAAAAGGAATTTTTTCTAATACAATCGGCTGAACAGTTCACTGTTATCCACTGATAAGCCCTCGAAGGCCAGGGACCGGGTAATTTCCTTTTCAGCATATATCTTATAACTGTCGATTTCAAATTCCTTGAAATAATAGAGCATGATATTTTCCTGCTTCGGGTCAACTATCCAGTATTCCTCAACACCTGATAACATATAGGTATTTAATTTATCTACCATGTCTTTCTTTCTGGTCCTGTCTGATAATATCTCTACTACCAGTGCCGGTATGCCCATATAACGGCTTGCTTCTGTAACATTGTTTTCCAGGTCACAGACCACTGATAGGTCTGGTTGCATTACATCCGGCTCTTTAAAACCCTTCTTCCTGAAATGCACATCAAATGGAGCCAGAAACACCCTGCATTCCTTATCTTTAAAATAATTGGAGAATTGTATATATAATCTCCCCAACATCTCCTGATGATTGATACCTGGTGAAGACAGGATATATATTTCACCGTTTATGAACTCCATCCGCAATGAACTCTTTTCATATATCTCCATGAATTCCTCATACGAAACTTTTTTGCCCCCATACTGGTAATCCAGGGCTTTTTCCCTGACAACAAAATATTGTTCGATATCAGTTATATAAGGGGTCAGCCTGGCTATCTTCTTCCCATTTTTGGTGATGATAACATCATTTTGTTCTTCCCCTACAAAGGATAAGTACTTTCCCAGGCCCTGTTTCAACTCGGTCGCCGTTATGACAGGATTTCCCTCATAATTTTCCTTTTCCATCCAACCACCTCAAAAATAGTATAACACAATGGATGAAATTGTACAATATTTTGTGCGATTTAAAGAATAAAAAGGGACGGTTATCCTGTGACATTGCCTGAATGGCAGCACAAGAGAACCGTCCCCCTGTGTCGTTCAGATTGCCAGTAAATCCGGCTTGTGATATTTATGCAGGTGTAACCCTTATAGTCAAGTTGTCGTGGACATCGATACCTTTAACAGAAAACACTCCTGAATTACTCTCTGTGGTTTCACCTGTCCAGAGGTCTTTGATCTTATAACCTGAGGCATTTTTAAATTTGTCTGCATCGATCATTTTGTGCCCGATATACTCGATGATCCGCTCTACATCAACCGCATGTTCCTCTTCATCCCTCTCATCACTCAGGTTTATGAAGGACAGGGCAATGTCCCCATTGGCCAGAGGCTTGGCCAGGATGTCCACACGGTTGTTATTGACTACATAGGCGGTATCAGGATTGTCAGGTTCTATGGAGCAATATATCCGCTTGGCCTGTATACCCAGGGCATCCTGGTTCAGGGCGATCAGTTCCCTGTTGGCAATAATCTGCCAGATCTCATCCCCCTTCTGTACCCTCCTTAAATCCAGGCCCAGCATGAGGGGAGCATTCATCATACACCACATGGCCATATGGGTTTTATTCATGGTATCTGTTAATCCCTTCATGCCAATTACCATCATATCCGGGTCATTCCAGCCCTTATCCAGGCCGGCAAACTCATCCATGATGACTGCCTTATTATACTGTGATGTTATACTGGCAGTATAATCATCACTCCAGTCAGCTATACCCGGATCCCCATCAGAACCAACCTTGAAGGTAATATCATTGAGAATTCGCCAGGAATCACCCACCTTATAGGCCCAGTTTTGTGGCTGTGTTTTACCCCATTCACAGATGGAGAGGACAATATCATGGTCAGGATTAGCCTTATTAAAGCCATCCAGTAAGGCTGCATAGGAATACAGGGTATTCTCCTGCCGCCTGTGATTCATAAGCCGGATTATATTCTCTCCCTCATTCAGGTAGACAATTATCTCTTTAGAATCCTGAAAGTTGGTGGTACTTTCAGTCAGGGGAAGCAAATCATCGAAATACCTTTTTTCCTCATCAACACTCCCTACCGCCAGCTGTAGCCAGCGGCCTGTTCCAATCTCTTCCCCACTGGCATAATTAACGGTTACGGCATATTCCCCGGCAACAGGAACATTGACAGTAAACTGCAGTTCACTCCATAAATCACCTATTGGGGTTACATCAGCATGCATCCCATCCAGGGTACCGATATGGGATACATAATCATTTTCTCCGTTTTTAACGGCACCCTGGCCTGTCAGTACACCATCTTTTACAGCATTTAAGGTCAAATCCAGGCCATGACCTCTAATTGCGATACTCCTGATATTGGGAGCATAGGTATATTTGGCTCTTTTTTCATCCGAAAAGGTAGCATTATCCCAGAGGTAATAACAGTTATCAACCTTTATGTAGTCAACGCCCCAGTCAATATAGGTCTGTGCATCAATATCCTCATACCCGCAGGTGCCTACTGCTGCCCCGGCACAGAGGTTGGTACCAATATCATTGTACATGCCAAACTTGAGACCCTTATCATGTATATAAGCAGATAAGGCCTTAAAACCGCTGGGGAATTTCTCTGGATCATTAGTCAGCTTACCATTTATACGATAGGATTGATAACAGCCATCATCCAGTACTACATAACTGTATCCCAGCTCAGCCAGGCCTAGATTTATGATTGCATCAGCCATAGCCTTTGTGAGTTCCTCATTATTCTGGCTGCCAAAGGCATTCCAACTATTCCAGCCCATGGCTGGCAGGCGTCCCTTCTTTTTATTTAGAAGCACCTTGCCATTTGAGAAAGCAGGAAACATATACTCAGGATCTGTAAGTACTGCTGGTTTTACTCTTGATGTGTTCATAAATTATCCTCCTTAGTATTATAAATTATTTAATAAATTCATAATTCTTTACTCTAAATATATTATAAAATGGACATCTTATATTTTAAAGTCTCATCTCAATTACCTATACCCCAAATACTACGTTTTTTTGTGTCAATTTCTTATATATACTCAAACCGGTTAATAATAAAATCGGGAATATTATTGCAAATAAGAAGCCTTTTTTCAGGTCATCATTAAAGGCCCCAGATACTGTACCAACAACAGTGGGTCCAGCAAAACATCCTAAATCTCCTGCTAAAGCCAGGAATCCAAACATGGCTGTACCACCTCTGGGCATGGCTTTTGAGGCAATGCTAAATGTTCCCGGCCATAATATTCCCACTGATAAGCCAGTAATGGCTACCCCTATTAAACCGACTGAGGGATTTGGGGATAAAATAGCAAGTAAATATCCCATTATACACAAAACACCACTTCCTGCCATAAACTTAGGCAAACTTATTTTCTCGCTAAATTTTGCATAAAATACCCTGGCAGAACCCATAAGGACTGCAAAGAGAGTGGGCCCCGCTAAATCCCCAATTATTTTTGATACCTTTAAGCCTGCTTCGGCAAAGGCTGATGCCCATTGGCTCATGGCCTGTTCAGATGCTCCGGCAGTAACCATTAAAAGGACAAATAGCCAGAAAAGTTTCTCCCCCAGTAAGACTGATATAGGCATTTTTTCTCCTTCTTCGACTAAGGCAGCAATAGGCACCCTGGAAAAGTAAATGCTGTTTAATAAAGGGACCACTGCCCAGATAAAAGCCAGGATACGCCAATTGCCTATACCAAATACTGTAAAAAATACAGTAGAGAATATTACTACAGATACCTGTCCCCAGCAGTAAAAAGAATGCAGGAGGCTCATGGCAGCCTCTTTTCTTTCCGTAGGGCAGGCCTCTACTATCGGGCTTATCAATACCTCTATGATCCCGCCCCCAATAGCATATAAAATAACTGCTACAATGATTCCAGTAAACCCATCCGGGAAGATGCTGGGAAATATGGCAAGCCCCATGAGGCCAACAGCAGCTATAAGGTGGGCAAAGACTATTGATCTGCGGTATCCTATTCTATCTATATATTTTGCTCCTAAATAATCAGTAAGTAACTGGACACCAAAATTTACTGATACCAGTAAACTTATTCTCCCCAGGGATACCTGGAAAAGATCCTGAAAGGTCAGAAATAAAAGTGGAACAAAGTTATTTATGATGGCCTGAGTTATGTAGCCAATATAGGAGGCATATAAAGTGTGGTTATAATTTCTCTTGATTCCTGTACTGATATTCATCTTCATTTCCTCCATCTTAAGATATGTATAATAAAGCATCACATAATTAAATTCTTAACTACAATATTAATACATCACTAAACATAAACTTTTATTGAACATACTATTAAAGTCTAACACATAAATCCCTATAACTCAAATAAAATGAAGGCCCCTTTTGCAGGAGCCTCCTTACGATAGGAATGGCACAGAAGAACCGTCCCCCTGTATTTTTATTTTTTGTACCAGATGTAGAAGGTAAGGTAAGGTGCTTCACTTTCCGGTTTTGTAATGATTTGCCTGTCCAGGGCATATTCAAATGTTAAAGGAACTAAATCAAATATCAAAGCAAAGATATAATTATCAGTCTCTTTCTCCAGAAATTTCGGCATTCCCTCCCTGATTACACTGGCTAATTCCTCATAAAGCTTATTAAAAATCTTTTTCACCTCTGTATAAACTCTCTCCAAAATCTTATTTACAGTAGCCAGTTCTTCTTTATAGAAAATAGGGAAATTCAATGTCAATTCATTACCATCCTTGATTATATAGTTCTGCTGAATAGCATAACTTAATATCTCCTTCTGGTATTTTGTTAAGTTATCCATATCCAGAGTATATTCAGCAATATTTTTAAACAATAGAAACTCATCTTCCTGTATAGATTGATAATATTCATTAACAAAACCATCTCTTCATGGGCAATTGGCCCGATAATTTCTATGGAGGCATTTTTCTTTTGCTTACCCAGCCACTTATAGAAGGTATACCTGGCGATGGACCATACCCAGGCTGGAAAATTATTAATTTCTTCAACAGTCTCCAGGGCTGAGTATATCTCTACAATTATCTCCTGGGCCAATTCCTCGGCATCCTGCCGCCTGCCTGTCTTATTAAAGGCATAGCCGAAGATTCTCTCCAGATATTCCTGCTCAATAATTTCCTTATATTCATCAATCCGCTGCAGAGTAATACCCCCCTTTCTGCATCTGAGGATGTCTATCGATAGACTTCTACAAAAATAGTGTAATAGGTTTAGGGATGGTTGGAATATTTATAAAAAATTTTTAAAGGATGCAGAAAAACCGTCCCTCTGTGCCCCGTTCTGTTTCCCCCTTGTGTCTTTTCAAAAGGATAATTATATGATATAATAAAGGCACAGATACATAGGATGGTGATTTCCCGTGGAGAATGATAACTTTAAGAAAATAAAGCAGGTCCTTTCTATAATATTACTGGTCAACCTGCTGGTGGCTGCCCTGAAAATCATCATAGGCTCTATCATCAAGAGTACCAGTATGACTGCCGATGGCTTCCATTCCCTGTCAGACGGAGCTTCCAACATCGTTGGCCTCATCGGTATCCATTTTGCCTCTCAGCCTGAAGATGAGAAACATCCCTATGGGCACAGGAAATATGAGACACTGGCCGGTTTGGTGATATCCATCATGCTCTTTCTGGCTGCCGCCAGGGTCATTTTCAATGCCATAGAGAGATTCCGCGAGCCAGTACTTCCGGAAATCACTTTAGAAAGTCTACTTCTACTGGTTTTCACCCTCATTATCAACATTATCGTTTCCGTTACCGAGTATAAGAAAGGAATGGAACTGAATAGCCAGATCCTCATTTCTGACTCCATGCACACCAGGAGTGATATCTATATATCTTCAGGAGTCTTATTGACCTTGATAGCCGTAAAAGCCGGGCTTCCCCCTGTAATTGATCCGCTGGTCTCCCTGATAGTTGCCGGCTTCATCATCCATGCCGGCTATGAAATTTTCAGGGAAAACAGCGACGTGCTCCTGGACAGTGTAGCTATTAATGCAGCAGAGATCAGTGAGCTGGTAATGGCCTTTCCGGATGTAAAAGGTGTCCATAATATCAGGAGCAGGGGCGGCATTAATGACCTCTATATTGACCTACACATTGAGGTTAACCCGGAGCTGGATGTAAAAAGGACACACCAGCTGGCCCATGATATAGAGGATGCCATCATGGAAAAATACCACAGAAATTCAGAGGTTATCATCCATATCGAACCTTATAAAGAGGATGCAGGCAATGGGCAAAAATAAAAGGCCCATGACAGGCCTCTTCCATCCAATATTTAGCCAATTGAAGACGGTTCTTATCCTTATATTTAACCCCGTCCTGTTCTACCTCATTTTTAATAGACATAATTGAATACATGCCATTATCCCAACTATATTTATCGACTATTAATAAACTTATATCAGTATTAAATTCCAGGTTAATCTCTGTCACTATACCGTAAATACTGTATTTTAGGTTTAAAGGCAGTGCCCACTATCAACTTTTTCCTGACATCACAAGTGATACGGCTCTCCACGGATAATCCTGAAGGCCCGGTAGACCTGCTCCAGCAGGATTAATCTGACCATCTGGTGGGTGAAGGTCATCTGGGAGATGGAAAGACGGAAATCCGCCCTTTTTAAAAGGTCTGTACTTAAGCCCAGGGCACCACCGATTATAAAGCTGATACTACTATAGCCCTGAACCTGCAAATCCTGGATGGATCTGGCCAGGCCTTCAGAACTCATAGGCTTCCCCTTTATGTCCAGGGCTATTACATAAGTCCTCTCCCCCAGGGAACTTAAGATCCTTTCCCCCTCCTTGTTTTTTATGGCTTCCTGCTCCTTAAGAGAGGGGTTGGCCGGTATTCTTTCATCAGCCAGCTCTATCATATTAATTCTGCTATAAGGCCGGAGTCTTTTTATGAATTCATCAATTCCCTCCTGTAAGTACCTTTCCTTAAGCCTGCCTACACTTATTATATTAATCTCCATACTATCCCCCTCACTTCCCCTCTTTCCCACTCAATTATAATGGGAATACGCTTTATATCCGGGCCAGAGAAAAAACCAGGAAAGACAAGATAAATCAGCAGTGAGAGGAGCAGAAAGGTAAGCACAAGAAAGAGGATGAACCTTTTCCAGTTAAAAGGTTTTCTGTCTTTGCCAGAACTTATTCCGGAATTTAATCTCATTACTGGCCACTCTCCTATTCTAACTCTCCTTAGCCGGTAAAAATCTACCTGCTCTAATCCCTGTCATTTCAGTTATTTAGCCCACTTCAAATAGCTCTGTTGGCCGGTCCCGGTAGGCAATATCCAGTAACAGGTCTTTGCCTATGGTAAAACCATGGTCCTCCAGACTGTTTTTCACTGTTATATAGGCCAGAGCCGGTATATTATTATCTTGACTTAAATGGGCCAATAGTATTCTGGGAAAATTATCGCTTATTATCCTGGGCAATAAATCTGCTGTATCATCATTGGATAAATGCCCTTTCCTGCCATGGATTCTATTCTTTAACGGCCAGGGATAAGTACCACTCATCAACATCTCCAAATCATGGTTTGCTTCTATAACCAGTAAATCCAGTCCCTTTAAAGAGGTTTCTACCTCCGGAGATACAAAACCCATATCTGTGGCCTGGCCGATCCTTTTATTACCACAGCTGATAATAAAACCTACAGGTTCATTGGCATCGTGAGGGATAGCAAAAGGAGAAATCCCCAGGTCTCCGATCATGAATTCACCCTTAAAGATCCGGCAATTCTTTTCTGCAACCTTTCCCAACCTGTCCTCTGCCCCCAACCAGGTAGACTCATTGGCATAGATGGGCAAATCATATTTCCTGGACAAGACCCCTACTCCTTTAATATGATCAAGGTGTTCATGGGTCACCAGGATAGCATTCAGGTCATCACCGGCTACCCCTATTTTCTTTAATCTTCTATCAATTTCCCTGCCACTGAGTCCGGCATCAATAAGTATTTTGGTCTTTCCACCGGAAATATATAGGGCATTGCCGGAACTGCCACTGGCCAGAACAGATACCTCGATTTTCATATTTTCACCACATTTCATGCAGGATTTTTATTAACAAGGAAGAATAACTAATCTATACTGTCGAATTATAAAACTTTTTGATAACTTATTGGATGGAGGCACTCTTATGATCAAGGTCTTGCTTGTTGATGATTCACCTTTTATAAGACGAATTTTTAAAAATATAATCGAACGTGATCCAGAATTAACTGTAGTGGCAACTGCCAAAAATGGCCAGGAGGCCCTGGAAAAAATTCAGGAAGTCAGGCCTGATGTAATCACCCTGGATATAGACATGCCCGTGAAAAACGGCCTGGATACATTAACAGAAATCATGAAAATGGAAAACCCCATACCTACCATCATGGTCAGTGCCCTGGGTGATAGGGAAACAGTCATGAAAGCACTGGAACTGGGGGCTTTTGATTTCATACCTAAAACTGAGCAATTTACCGGTACTGATCTTGCCGATACCCTGATCCCTAAAATCAAGACCGCAGCAAAAACAAAGCCTAAATTACCTGGTTTTGAAATTAAACCTATTAGTCCTATTAAAGATAAGATATCAAAAAAAGACCTGGAAAGCAAGTTTCCCATTGTAGCCATTGGCACGTCTTCCGGCGGCCCAAAAGCCCTAAAGGCCATTATTCCTGTCATTCCTGCTGATTTCCCGGCAGCCATAATGATTGTCCAACATATGCCGGCTGGTTTTACCAGGTCCTTTGCTGATCGCCTGAACCAGGAATCATTAATAAAAGTGAAAGAAGCCAGTGAGGGAGATATTATGAAACCAGGACTGGCTTTAATGGCCCCTGGGGGTTACCACATGCAGGTAGATGAAAAGGGGAAAGTCCTCCTGGATCAAACCCCGCCTGTCTGGGGGGTAAGGCCCTGTGCTGACCACCTCTTTAAATCATTGGCCAGAAACTTTCAGGACCGGGTCATTGGGGTTGTCCTGACCGGAATGGGCAAGGATGGGGCTGCAGGCATGAAGGTAGTCAAGGAAAATGGAGGCTATGGTATTGTGGAAGCGGAAGAAACAGCCCTGGTCTATGGTATGCCAGGAGCAACCATCAAGGCCAGGGCCTATGATGAAATCTTACCCTTACACGAAATACCAGGACAATTGATTAAACTTATAGAGAGGAGATTGCAATGACCATAAGTTTTGACCAGTTTGTTGATGAAGCAATGGAGATATTAAATATCAACCTACGTGGATACAAAATTAAGAGGGTACAACGTAGAACTGACAGCCTTATGCGCAGATACAATGTAGAGGATTATGGTCAATGTCTGGAATTATTAAAAAAAGACCAGGACTTCAGAAATGCTTACCTGGATCACTTTACCATTAATACCTCGGAGTTTTACCGCAATCCGCAGAGTTTTCAATACCTGGAAGAGAAAATTATTCCAGTCCTGTTTTCCCAAAACAAGGTGGTTAATATCTGGAGTGCCCCCTGTTCCAACGGGGCAGAGCCCTATACCCTGGCAATTATGCTGACAGAATTAGGTTATACCAAAAGCCAGTACCGGATCCTGGCCAGTGATATTGATGCCGGAATCCTTGAGGATGCCGGGAAAGCCATCTATAATGAAAACGCTGTGACCAATGTACCACCAGCCTTGCTGGGAAAATACTTTGAGGAAATAGAAGGTTTATCAACAAAATACAAATTATCATCGGAAATAATCAAGAAAGTTACCTTTGAAGAAAAGGACCTGATTAATGACCCTTATGAAAAGGGGTGGGACCTGATCCTCAGTAGGAATTTCTTCATTTATTTAACCACAGAAATAAAGGAAATGTTAACCTATAAGTTTGTCGAGGCTTTAAGGCCAGGAGGCTTTCTCTTCCTGGGAAATACCGAGTTTATCTTTAGTCCGGAAAAATTCGGTCTGCAAAAATTACATTCTTCCTTTTATAAAAAGATTTAGGGCCAGTTCAATCTGGCCCTATTATTTTCACTATTGCTTTTCATCCACCTGGCTATTGATTCTCCCAACTTAGATGATAGATCAGGCTAACAATCCCTACAGAAAGATCCTCATTACGAACCAGGATTCCCTCTGGTACTACTAATCTGGTCGGGGCAAAATTCCAGATGGATTTGATACCTGCAGCTATTAACAAATCAGTTACTTCCTGAGCTGCATTGACCGGTACTGCTATAATGCCAATCTTCACCTGCTTATTCTTAACAATCTCTGCCAGGTCTTTGGTACTTCTAACAGTAATCTCTCCCACATTATTACCGATCTTATCTAAATCAGCATCAATAACATCAGTAATCTGTAATCCCATTTTCTGAAAACCTTCATAATTAACCAGGGCCCGGCCCAGGTTTCCTGCTCCTACCAGGACAGCTGGCCAGGTTTTATTGATCCCCAGTATTTTGGCCAGACTTTTTTTCAGGTCTTCAATATCATAACCTACACCCCTGCGGCCAAATTCACCATAATAAGATAGGTCTTTTCTAACCTGGGTAGGAGGAATACCTAAGCGCTCCCCCAGTTCCCTGGAAGAAACCACTTCATCCTGCTCATATGCAGAAAGTTTCTCCAGACACCGGTAATACAAGGGTAGTCTTTCAATGGTAGCCTTTGGTATGTAATTACTTCTTTTCATCTTTTTCACTCCTGACCTTAAGCTTTGGAATTATTCTTCCCTACACAAACTCCAGTTCCAGAAAACCCATCCTTACTTAACCCTGCTACCATTACTTATATCCTGGTCAACAGTAGTAATAACCAATTTTCCCTCATCATTGGATGCCGCCAGTATCATACCATTGGATTCTACACCAAAAATTTTGGCTGGCTGCAGATTGGCAACCATGAGAATTTTCTTGCCTATTAAGTCTTCTCCCTGATAATGCTGGCCAATTCCTGCCACCAATTGTCTCTTTTCAGTACCCAGATCAACCTGTAGTTTCAGCAACTTATTACTGCCCTCTATTTTTTCTGCTTCCAGTACCTCTGCAACCCTGATCTCTACCTTGCTGAATTCATCATAAGAAATCAGGTCTTTTTCTTTTACTGTTTCAGTTTCTTTTCCTTTTGCTGTTTCTTTTTCTCCAGGAGCCTGTTTTTCTTTTCTCTTTTCTACTTCAGCAAAATATTCCTCCAGATCAATCCGGGGGAAAATGGGGTCTCCCTGTTTTACTTTAACCCCTGCTTTAACCTGGCCCCAAACCTTGAGGTCTTCCCACTTTGTTTCCCTGATAAGGTCTTCTATCCCCAGTTGTTCGCCCATTAAATAGGGTGTTTTAACCATAAATGGTTTAAGGGTTCCGGCAATAATCCTTAATGCCTCTACCAGATTATATAAAACTGTAGCCAGTCTCTCTTTTTGTTCCTCATCTCTGGCCAGGATCCAGGGAGTAGTCTGATCAATATACTTATTGGACCTTCTGATAAAGGTCCAGAGCTCCTCCAGGGCTACAGTATATTTCAGGGCCTCCATGTTTTCCTCTACCTTAGCAAGCATGAGGCTGGCAGAATTCTTCAGATCCAGGTCCACTTCTTCTTCTGGCCCGGCAGCCGGAATAACCCCGCCAAAATATTTATTAACCATGCTGATGGTTCTATTAAGGAGATTCCCCAGGTCATTGGCCAGGTCTGAGTTAATCCTCTGGATTAAGGCCTCAGTGGAATAAGCGCCATCAGCACCAAAGGCAACCTCCCGTAAGAGATAATATCTAATGGCATCTACACCAAAATCCTCAATCAAAACAACCGGGTCAACTACATTGCCTTTGGATTTGGACATTTTCCCGGTCTTAGTCAAGAGCCAGCCATGGCCAAAAACCTGCTTTGGCAGGGGCAAATCCAGGGCCATAAGGACTATAGGCCAGATAATGGTATGGAAACGGAGGATATCCTTACCAACCAGATGCAGATCAGCCGGCCAGTATTTCTGGAAATTCTCCTCCTCAGTCTCATAGCCAATAGCAGTGATATAATTGCTTAAAGCATCTATCCAGACATAGATAACATGATCTGGGTCAAAAGGAACAGGTATACCCCAGTCAAAGGTAGTTCTGGAAACACTCAAATCCTCCAGACCGCTTTCAATAAAACTGACCATCTCATTACGCCTGGTCTCTGGCTGGATAAAGGCAGGATTGTCTTTAATATGTTGTAAAAGCCTATCTGCATACTTGCTCAAACGGAAGAAATAACTCTCTTCCTCTACCCATTCGATTTCCCTGCCACAGTCAGGACAGAGTTTCTCTTCCTGTTCTGCCACCTGTCTGTCTGTCCAGAAAGTCTCACAAGGGGTACAATACCAGCCTTCGTATTTCCCCTTATAGATATCTCCCTGGTCATAGAGTTTCTGGAAAATAGCCTGGACTACCTTGATATGTCTCTCCTCTGTTGTCCTGATAAAATAATCATAGTCTATCCCTAATTTCTGCCAGAGGGCTTTAAAGCTAGCTACAATCTCATCAACATATTCTTTAGGCTCTTTACCGGCTTCCAGGGCCTTCCGCTGAATCTTCTGGCCATGCTCATCAGAACCTGTCAGAAACATGGTCTCATAGCCCTGCATGGCCTTATATTTGGCAATGGTATCAGCAGCCACAGTAGTATAGGCATGCCCGATATGTAATTTATCACTTGGATAATAAATAGGGGTTGTCACATAGTAAGTTCCTTTTGACATAAATATTTACTCCTTCCTGATTCAAATATACCTGGTATACATTACTCAGCCACAATTTTACAATTATTTTATAAAAGATATGAAACATTGTCAACTATTTCCCAAAGTCAATACCGATGGCCTCTTGATAGACCTCCCTTTTGGGTATAGCCCTGATTTCAGCGACCCTTTTGATGGCTTCTTTTTTACTCAGCCCCTCTGCCATCAAGAGCCGGACATGTTCCTCTATCTCCAATTCAGCCCAGGCAGCTGTTTCCAGCCCTTCGCCCGGCTGCTTTCCTTCCACTATTATCACTATTTCTCCCTTGACCTCCTGACCCTTCAGCTCTTCCAGCAGGCTGGAGATCTTACCATAATACTTTTCCTCATGGAGCTTTGTTAATTCCCGCACTAAGGCTATTCTCCGGTCCCCCAGCACCCGTTCCAAATCCTTTAGGGTGGCCTGGACCCGGTAGGGAGATTCATATATAATTATGGTCCTTTCTTCAGACCGCAATTTTTCCAGCTCTTCTTCCCTGGCCCTGCCTTTGCGGCTTAAAAAACCCTCAAAGGCAAAACGGCTGGTATCCAGTCCGGAAACCACCAGGGCACTTATAGCAGCAGTAGGCCCCGGAACAGGTACAACCTCTATCCCCTGCTCAATAGCCTTTTTAACCAACTTATAACCAGGATCAGAGATTCCTGGCATCCCGGCATCACTGACCAGGGCAATGGCTTTACCCTCTTGCATTAATTGCAGGAGTTTTTCTGCCTTTTCCTCTTCATTGTGCTCATGATAACTTTCCAGTTGATTCTTAATCTCAAAGTAGTTCAGTAACTTAATGGTCCGCCGGGTATCCTCGGCAGCTATCAGATCAACCTCTTTCAGTACCTGGATGGCCCTGAAAGTCATGTCATCCAGATTGCCGATGGGAGTTCCGCAAACATACAGGGTACCCCCCTGAACATAATTTTTCTTCTCAGACATTAAAAACCATCTCCATAGATCTCCTTCACTTCCTGGGTATACTCTTCCCTGTCTTCCTCATAAACCATCAGGGTCGGTTCAAAGACCAGGCCAGGCCTGCCTCCCTTCCTGGCTTCAAGCAAAAAGGTTTTTGGCGCCAGCTTTAATCTGGATTGGATCAGGCGGATCCTCTTTGGTTCCAGGCGGTATTCCTTCAACAGGTATATTATCTCACTGAACCTGTTTACTTTATGTACCATGGTCAATTTGCCGCCTTTTTTCAGGATAATAGAGGCTTCCCGGATCAGGTCTTCCAGGTTACCATGGATTTCATGTCTGGCAATGGCTTTTTCCAGGCCATGGCTGATCTTGCCGTCAGCCACAGGCATATAAGGGGGATTTGTCACCACCAGGTCAATACTCTCCGGGGCAAATAGCTCACTGGCTTTAGAAAAATCCCCTTGCATAATTTCTATCTTATCTCCTAAGTTATTTAGTTCTATACTCCGTCTGGCCATCTCCACGATTTTATCCTGTATTTCAAGCCCGATTACCTTGCCTGGCTCCTGCTTGAAAGCCAAAAGCAGTGGGATAACACCACTGCCAGTTCCAAAATCTACTACAGTACTCCCCTTTTTTACCTCTGTAAAATTGGCCAGGAAAACTGAATCACAGCCAAATTTAAAAAAAACGGGATTCTGCAGGACATAAAGTTGGCCAGGGACTAAAACTGTAAGCTCTTCCATCACAAACTATTCCTCCGTCAATTGATTATCAATCAGCTGCTGACAAAAGAGACAGTCGCCCTTGCGCCTTTCGGCAAAACTGGGATGACAGACATGATACCCTTCCTTATACAAATGGAGGAGATTGGTAGCAGCCTCTCCCTTCTTTTCCTTCTTCCGGGCGAAGATAATCTCCTTTAATTCCTCATTTTCATTCTTCAATTCTTCATTTTCCTTATAAAGCTGATAAGTTATATCCTTTAGCTTCTGGAACCTAATGGACATCTCTTCTAAATGTTCCTGGAAGTAAGCCAATGCACTTAAAACCTCTTTGTCCATCCAGTTCCCCCCTAATCCTCCGGTCTACAACAACCGTTAATTTCCTCAATATTTATTTCAACATATTCTCCATCTCCAGTATCTACGATAACTGTCTTTTTCATCAGATTCCTATCTACAATCTCACCATCTACAACCTCATCGCCTTCTTCCACTTCCACAATATCACCAATGTCTGGCATAATTGCCCCAAGTTCTTTGTAGGTTCTTGCTTCATACTTTAAGCAGCACATCAAACGTCCACAGACTCCAGAAATCTTGGAAGGATTTAAGGTCAGCTCCTGCTTCTTGGCCATCTTGATGGAAATAGGGTCAAAATCCCGGAGGAAAAGAGAGCAGCAAAGGGGACGGCCGCAAATACCCATGCCACCCAGCATCTTGGCCTCATCCCTTACGCCAATCTGCCTTAATTCAATCCGGGTTTTAAATACCCGGGCCAGATCCTTGACCAGTTCCCGGAAATCCACCCTGCCTTCAGCAGTAAAATAAAAGATAATCTTATTATGGTCAAAGGTATATTCTACATCAATCAGTTTCATGGGTAATTCATGTTTCTTGATCTTTTGCTGGCAGATATCATAAGCCTTTTTTTCCAGCTTTTTATTCTCTATATGTTGCTCATGGTCTTCCTCAGTGGCTGGCCGGATTACCTTCTTCAATGGTGCCACTATCTCCTCCTCAGAAACCTCCCGTGGAGCCAGGACTACCTCACCAAATTCTATCCCCCGGGCTGTTTCTACAATAACATGATCTCCCTTATTCAACTCAAAGTCACCAGGATCGAAATAATATATCTTCCCGGCCCTTTTAAAACTTACTCCAACTACTATATACATATATCTAATTCACCCTCTTAGTTCTTATCTTTAAAAACATTACCTGTAAGGCCAGGTCTACCTTTACATTGCTGTCAATATACCTCTTAATAGTATTTACCAGATCCATTACTGATAGTAATTCTTCCAGTGAATAATATTCACAAAGCCTACTATAATAATCAAGATAGTCGGAATTTACTACCTGTTCAGGACAGGCCATTCTATATAATATTATATCTCTATACCAGTTCAATATCAAATTAAAAGTAGGAAAGTCTTCCTTATTATTTATAAATCCATGGAGTTCATCTACATATTGAAAAACATCCAGCTCTGTTAATTCCGGCAGTCTGGCCAGAAAATCATATAATTTCTCCCGTTGCTGAAAAAAATCCTCATCTTCCATTAATTTTATGGCCTCACCAGGACTTCCGGCAGCCAGGCCAGCAATGAGCCGGACCTTTTCCTTATCCCCATAACCAGCCTCCAGGAGAAGTTGCTCAATATTTTCTGCAGATAAGGGGTTAAGCTGTATCAAATGACAGCGGGATATTATGGTAGGCAGTAAGCTCTCTGTCTCTCTGGCCAGGAGGATAATAAGCCCATAAGCAGGCGGTTCCTCCAGGGTCTTCAAAAGACTGTTGGCGGCCTCTGGAGTCATTTTATCCGCATCCTCGATTATAAAGACCTTCCATTGGCCTTCATAGGGCCGGAAAGCCAGTTCTCTCTGTAATTCCCTGATCTGTTCAATCTTAATGGAATCCCCTTCACTGATCCTGACAATACTTAAGTCCGGGTGGTTGGAATGGTCTATCTTCCGGCAGGCCAGACAATTGCCACAGGCTTCCCCTTCCTGCCCATGACAAAAGAGGGCCCTGGCAAACTCCAGAGCCAGAGTCCTTTTCCCTACACCCTTTTTACCTGTAAATAAATAAGCATGATGAATCCTGCCACTATCCAGATCATCTTTTAAAAGCCGGATAGCAGTCTCTTGCCCCAGCAATTTATCAAAAGCCATCTTCAGTAACCTCAATCATTAGATTTTTATAAATTGGTCTACATCTACAATAAATATGGTTGCTCCTCCCACCTGTACTTCCATGGGGAAAGAATAATAATTTTCCAGGGTATTGGCTACAGGAGACATGGGAGCAATAATCTTCTTCCTGGTCTGGCATTTTTCCTTGATAATAGCCAGCAGATCCTCTATTTTATCTTCTTCTGTACCAATTAGAAAGGTGGTATTACCCTCCCGAAGAAAACCTCCTGTACTGGCCATTCTGGTAGCCTGAAATCCTTTCTTATTCAAAGCTTCCAATAAACTCTGAGCATCATGGTCATTGACAATGGCGAGTACCATTTTAGTACCTCTTTTTTTCTCCATTTTTAGACCTCCTTTAAGCTTTTTATAACCCGTTCATGAATCTCTTCATGGATATTTTCTATAGACCGGAGCTCCCCCTCCCGGGTACAGTTGATAATTGACCACTTATAGCTCCGGGCAATTCCTACAGCATGTTCATAGGTAGAAAGCAGGTATTCCCGGTCCCTTTCGTGAATATCCTGTTCCTCCCGATTTTCAATAAACTCAAAACTAAAGCGGGGCGGCATATCGAGAAAGAGTACCAGATCTGGCTCCGGTAAAGCAAATTTATTAAATTCCAGATCCCTCAACCAGTCCAGATATTCCTGCTGCAAGTCCTTATCGCTGATCTTGGCAGCCTGGTAAACCATATTGGAGGTGGTATAGCGATCAGCCAGAATAATAGCCCCCTCTTCATAGAGTTTTTTCCACTTTAGTTGAAAGGAAGCAAACCTATCTACAGCATAAAAGGTGGAAACTGCATAGAGATTAATATCCTGGGGATTATCCCCAAAATCACCCTCCAGATACATCCTCACCAGAGCCGAAGAAGCACTTTCATAATCAGGAAATTTCACCTTATGTACCTTATATCCTTCCTTCTGCAACCTGTCATAGAGGAGTTCAAACTGAATACTCTTGCCACTTCCATCTATTCCTGATTCAATTACAATCAATTTTCCCCTTGCCATTATTCCAGCTCCTATTCCCTATATAATCTAAATACATCTATAGATTGTCTATCTATACTGTCTATTATAGATTGTCTTTATATATTGTCTATATATATTTCTAAATACAACTAAAATACATCTAAATATTTATCTAAATAATCTAACAGCTTAGATGTCTTTGCATAATATATATTAATCCTTATTTTAAATATATTCTCTATAATTTGTGAAATCCCTGCAAATTATCTTACAGGTATAATTCACTCCTGAAGAGCAAATACTAGAGATAAGTAAATCTCCGGCACTGACAAACAGGCATCTCTAATCTTCAGTTTTTACATAGAAAGGGTTTATCATGATGAAAAAAGAAATTAAAAAAGATAAAGAAAAAGTAGACCGGCACGATTTCCTCATCGCCTGGTCTACTGGAATGAATGATTATGAAATTTCACAAAAGTTAGGTGTCTCCCTGGAAACGGTCCAGGAAGTCATGAAAGACTTAATGGAGGAAGATAACAGCTAGAGGAAAGACCTGCTAAACTTTACTCTAGCACCAATAATACCATAAACTAACCTTGATAATTATCGATATAGCGGCTGGCCTCTATTGCTGCAGCTGCCCCGGCCCCGGCCGAAGTAATAACCTGCCTGTATAAGGGGTCCTGGACATCACCGGCAGCATAGATACCCTCTATATTGGTACTGTGTTTCTTGTCTGTTACAATATAGCCACCAGCATCCAGCTCCAGATACTCCTTAAAGAGCCCTGTATTGGGAATATGGCCAATGGCTATAAAGACAGCACTTACAGGTAATTCCTTTCTCTCCTCTGTTTTATTGTTCCTGAGCAATAAGGCCTCTACCCTGTCTTCTCCCAGTATATCCTCCAGTTCTGAATCCCAGATTATCTCTATTTTAGGGTTATTCATAACCCTTTCCTGCAATATCCTGGTAGCTCTAAATTCATCCCGCCGGTGTATTATATAGACCTTGGAGCAGAAATTGGTCAGGTAATTGGCCTCTTCCAGGGCAGTATCCCCGCCGCCGACTACAGCTACTTCCTGGCCTTTAAAGAAGGCTCCATCACAGGTAGCACAATAGGAAACACCCTTACCCAGCAGCCTCTTTTCATTTTCCAGGCCCAGTTTCCGGGGTGAGGCCCCGGTACTAATAATCACTGCATCAGCCTCATAAAGGCCACCACTGCTTTTTATCCGATAGGGTTTCCGGGAAAAGTCCACCTCTTCTACTAATTCATAGACCATCCTACCACCCAGGTTCTCCACTTGCTGAATCATCTTCTGCATCAGGTCAAAGCCATTAACTCCATCAGGAAAACCAGGGTAATTCTCTACCTCCGGTGAGGTAGTAATCTGTCCTCCTGGCTCTGGCCCCATGAGAATGATCGGATCCAGTCCAGCCCTGGTCCCGTAAATGGCAGCGGTAAGGCCTGCCGGACCACCGCCAATAATCACTAATTTCTCTTTCTTAATTTCCTCTGTCATCTAGATCAAACCTCCCACTTCCTTTGTACCTATTATACCCTATAAAATTGATAAATTAAGTAAAACAGGAACATAAGCAAAAAAGAGTAGAGCCCGGGGCTCTACTCCTGCCTGCCATATTTATAGACTCCAATTATTCCAGCCAGAAGCTTAATCTATAGAATAATTGGGGGCCTCCTTGGTTATGTTCACATCATGGGGATGGCTTTCTCTCAAACCAGCAGAGGTTATCCGGACAAAACGGCCTTTTTCATGTAATTCCTCTATTGTCCTGGCACCACAATAACCCATACCAGCCCTTAGTCCACCGATTAGCTGATAAATTGTATCTGCCAGAGGGCCTTTATAGGGAACCCGGCCTTCGATTCCTTCTGGAACCAGTTTCTTGACTTCATCCTCCTGTTCCTGGAAGTAGCGGTCTTTACTACCTTCCTGCATGGCTCCCAGGGACCCCATTCCCCTGTATACCTTATAACTTCTACCTTTATAGATCTCCAGGTCTCCCGGGCTTTCCTCGGTACCGGCCAGGAGATTGCCCAGCATTACTGTAGAAGCACCAGCTGCCAGGGCTTTCACAATATCACCGGAATACTTAATACCCCCATCAGCGATAACCGGTATACCATATTCACTGGCTTTCTTTGCACAGTCATAAATAGCTGTAATCTGGGGAACACCTACTCCGGCTATTACCCGGGTTGTACAGATAGAGCCTGGGCCAATTCCTACTTTAATAACATCAGCACCAGCCTTGATCAGATCCTCTGTAGCCTCTGCAGTGGCCACATTACCGGCAATAAGCTGGAGATCTGGATAGGCTTTTTTAATCATTTCAACTGTCTTAATAACTCCCACAGAATGGCCATGGGCTGTATCTACCACAATCACATCTACCTCAGCCTCAACCAGGGCAGCTACCCTCTCCATGGTCTCATTGCCAACACCTACTGCAGCCCCTACCAGTAACCTGCCCTGGCTGTCTTTGGCTGCATCGGGGAATTGTTCAGCCTTTTCTATATCCTTGATGGTAATCAAACCCTTCAGGACATTGTTTTCATCCACCAGTGGTAGTTTTTCAATCTTATGTTCCTGCAGGACCTTGATGGCCTCCTCCATAGTAGTGCCAACAGGTGCAGTAACCAGGCCTTTTGAAGTCATGACTTCAGAAATTAATTTACTATAATCCTTGACAAAACGCATATCCCGGTTGGTAATAATACCGACCAGTTTTTTATTCTCATCAACAATGGGAACACCAGAGATTCTATATTTGGACATTAAAGCCTCTGCTTCACTGATAGGCTTATCTGCTGTCAGATAAAAGGGGTCAACAATTACCCCACTTTCGGACCTCTTAACCCGGTCCACTTCCTCGGCCTGCCGGCTGATACTCATATTTTTATGTATAATACCTATACCACCCTGCCTGGCCATGGCAATAGCCATTTTGGACTCTGTAATGGTATCCATTCCGGCACTCATGATTGGTATATTCAATGTAATCTTCTTACTCAACCTTGTTTTGGTTTCTACTTCTCTGGGTAAAACCTCCGACCTGGCAGGTATCAACAACACATCATCAAAGGTTATTCCTTCTTTTACGATCTTATCCATTTATTCGCGCCCCTTTCTCTTTAGAACTATTTTTATCCTGAAAATATATTCTTAAATGATTTAGCATCAAGATTTTGTATCAAAAAGACAGCTAAATATTTTTATTATTTTAACAAACTGGGGCTATAAAGTCAAGTATATCAAATCCAGGGTTTGTGTCAAGCATTAGTAGGTAAATAAATAGAAACCCAATATTTATACAA
>ERZ773359.1026-NODE-1026-length-39826-cov-8.275502_pt1 | contig 39826 bp, 36 predicted proteins | sample MGYA00374955_ERZ773359 | MGnify/ENA primary metagenome ERZ773359 (study PRJEB29098, sample SAMN04486028) | biogas fermenter metagenome | study: EMG produced TPA metagenomics assembly of the Biogas fermentation microbial communities from Germany - Plant 4 DNA1...
CCTCTGCCCGTATCTCATAATCCGCTTTCTGAATCAGGCTCATAAGGGAAGGGGTTTTATTGTCAATAACCATCGCTTCTGTCACAGTGATGCCCTTAGGAAGGACAAGGTTCATTTTCTCTTTTAGTTCGGAAAGGGATACAGGCTTAGTCAGAAGAATGTCCATATACTCCCGTTCACTGGTTGTACCTACCGGCAAAGCTGATGCAAATGCCATTATGGGATGAGGGTTGAAACCCTGGGAAAAGGCTATTGGCAGTTCTGCCCTGCGTACTGCCCTCTGCATGGCCCTCATAAGGTCCAAATGGGATATATATTTTACCCTTTCCCCCCTGGTATATTCCAATAGGATTCTCATCTGCAAATTCCCTCCCCCAGTCTCATTACGCCGCAGCCGCTGCAATACACCCGGCAGTCAGGTGTTATTTCCTCTCTCAGAGCCTTCTGCCATTCTCTCCATAAAAACTCCTTTGTTACGCCAATATCAATATGGTCCCAGGGGAATATCTCATCCTTCTCTCTTTGACGATGGGAATAAAAGGCCGGATCAATTCCCTCTTCTTCGAAGGCTTTTTTCCAGGCTTCCATGTTAAACTGTTCAGACCAGCTGTCAAACCTTGCACCCTTTTTCCAGGCGGATAAGATAATTCTGCCAAGCCTGCGGTCTCCCCGGGCAAGCACAGCTTCCAGAAAGCTTGCCTCAGGGTCGTTCCAGTTATAGGTTACTTCCTTCCCCCGTATAGCATTCCGCAAAAAATCCTGTTTTTCACCCAGCTTATCCATGGTGTCCTGGGGCACCCACTGGAAGGGGGTAAATGGCTTGGGAACAAACGAAGAAGTGCTGACGGTTACTTTCAAATTCTTTGGACGCTTTTCCCTATCCATGCTGTAATAAATTTTTCTCACAAGTCTGGACATATCTGCTATTCCCTGCAGATCCTCTTCTGTTTCCGTTGGCAGTCCGATCATAAAGTAAAGCTTTATGCTGCTCCAGCCGGAAGAGAGGGCATCAGTAACGGTATTAATCAAATCCTCTTCCGTAACACCCTTATTGATTACATCCCTGAGCCGCTGGGTGCCCGCCTCGGGGGCAAAAGTCAAACCGGTTTTTCTGACTTTCTGCATCTCTTCCAGAAAATCCTTTTCAAAGGAATCCAAACGGAGAGAAGGCAGGGACAGGCCGATACAGCTGTCTTTATACCGGTTCATTAACTGCCTTGCCAGATCCTCCAGCCTTGAATAGTCGCTTGAACTTAAGGAAGTAAGGGATATTTCCTCATACCCGGTGCTTTCAACCAGTTTTTCCGCCTGTTCCAAAAGCTTGTCCAGACTGCGTTCCCGGACAGGACGGTAAATCATGCCTGCCTGGCAGAAACGGCAGCCCCTGGTGCAGCCTCGGAATATTTCCAGCATAATACGGTCATGTACTATATCCATGAAAGGGACAATCATTTTTCCCGGATAATATGCCTTGTCCATATCCATGATAATGCGCTTTTTCACCCGCTCCGGCGCCGCCTGATTATTGGACCGGATACCGGCAATCCTTCCGTCATCATGGTAAGATACATCATAAAACATGGGAACATAAATGCCGGGTATTTGTGCGGCTCCTTCCAAAAAGGCCATGCGGCTTTCCCCGGAACATTTCCATTTTCCGTACCGGTCCAGCAGCTCTCCAATCAGTTCTTCCCCTTCACCCAGGGCCGCAAGATCAACAAAGTCCGCAAGCGGTTCCATGTTATAGGCGCAGGGACCGCCGACTATTATGAAAGGAAAATCATTCCTGCCGCTGCCTTCCTTGTTTCTTTCTGCAGCATACAAGGGAATGCCTGCCAGATCCAGCATATTCAATACATTTGTATAGCTCATTTCATGCTGCAGGGTAAACCCAAGCAGGTCGAACTCGGAAACCGGGGTTTTGGTTTCCAGGCTGAAGAGGGGTATACCATGCTGACGCATCTTTTCCTCCATGTCAATCCAGGGGGCAAATACCCGTTCACAATAGGAATCATCACGATCATTGATTAAATGATACAGTATTTTCATCCCCAAATGGGACATGCCCACTTCATATACATCCGGAAAAGCGAAGGCAAAATTTATTAAAACCTCCGACCTGTTCTTTTCAACCATATTATATTCATTTCCCATATAACGTGCAGGTTTGCTGACCTGTCTCATTATCTTGTCCAATAATTGTTTATCCAAAAATATCCTCCTTCGGATTCACGCATTCATGATCATTCATTTATTATATCACAGCTTATATCTTATTAAGCAGCCTGCCGATCTGGATGTTGCCGCTGTAATCCAGCAGGCCGTTTACTATTTCACTTTCATTTAAGATGCCCTTTTCCTGCATATTCTCATCCAGCACCTGTACATAGTGGTAGCGCTGAGGCACAAACTGCTTAATCACTTCCTTCAGGGGCAGATCAGACAGAACTGCGATATTCCTTATGGCCAGGCTGCCTTCTTTTAAAAGGGATTCCTTTTTGTAAGTAATATCCTTCAACAACACATAGGTTGCATTTCTTCTCTCGCGGCCGACGGAATAAAGCAAAAAGCCTGACAGAATAAAAAGGGAATAATTGAACACCCGGTAGTATAACCCATATAGGCCTATGGTTGCAAGTGCCAACGCAAGCACAATCCCCATGCCTGAGGCTATCCGGGTGGCCCGTTCAAGGCTCATCTGCCTTGCCAGTATGCCTCTTAGAATCCTGCCGCCGTCCAGGGGCAGGGCAGGAAGCAGGTTGAATCCCGCCAGCAGGAGGTTCAGGTTGACAAATTCCGGATCCGGTACTGAATGACCGATTATATCCATCTGAATTCCGCCAAAGTATAACAGCAACAGCATTATATTTGACGCCGGTCCCGCTGCTGCCACCACTATCTCATGGACGGGATTAAGCTCAAACATGCTTTGAATTCGGACTGCCCCTCCAAAGGGGAGCAATTCAATTCCGTGCACCTTTAATTTCAGCAGCCTGGCAGCAAAAACATGTGACATCTCATGAACGGCTAAAATTAAAAAAACGGCGGTAAAATTACCGCTTTGTCCAGTAAGCACCAGTATAGCTATCAGTAATAGGAGATATTTACTGATGTATATATCGACTCCTAGTATCCTGGCGAAGCGCATTCTTTCTACACACCTTCTCCCCCGGATATGGGAAGGGTTTTGTTGATATGCTCCAGCGGATCAACAGGCTTATTATCAATCCAGATCTGAAAGTGGAAAACAGCTTGAGCCCTGTCTGCCACTCCCAGTTTTTGACCCTTACCCACCGACTGTCCTTCCTTTATGCCTTCACCTATGCAGCCGCCGTAGAAAGTAAAGATCCGGTTCCCATGATCTATCCAGACAGAAGGCCCGTAGACTGAATGTTCTTCCATGACTGCCACCACGCCGGGAGCTGAGGCGTATATGGCATCATTTTCCGAAATTTTAATATCAATACCCTGATTGGTATAGTATTTTCCGGTATCCTGAATAATAACCTTCTCCCCGAAGGTTCTGTACACTTCTCCATTTGCAGGAGAGCCAAATGCAATATTTTTTTGATCCGGCTCTTCGGTTAAGGAACCAAAAACCTCTTTTATCTGATCCGGCAGTATGCCGCTTACAAACTTCAGCTTTCCGATGGCATCATCAAATTTAAAATCTTCAGAAAGGACGGTTTTCACATAGCCGACAGCAGACTGGGTAAAGGGCATAGGTATACTGTTCATAAGGAATACAAGAAAGGCAAGTAATGCGGATACTGCTATCTGAATCAGCAGTTTGTTACCGGACGGAACATCCTCTTCCTGAATCGCTGAGCCGGAACGGGGTCTTGGTGCAGATGAAATCCTGGGGTTGGTCAGAATGCTGTCTGATGAACTTAAAGCGGTACGAGGTCTTACTGACCGTCTTTGCCTGGGACGGTCTCCGTATCTGTTTCTGTATAAAGACCGGTCTGAAGAAGTTCTGTATGATTCCGCACCTGAATCGGGAAAGCTGCTGACTGGCTGCAAGATTTCCGGTTCATTGTTTCCCGGATCCCTGAGAGACCCTATCGGATCCAGATAAGAGAATAAATCAGTTTCACCTTGTTTCTTTGATCTTTCCCGATGGATGGTTCTTCCCTGTATGACAACTGGCTGTTTTTCATTCATATCCGGTTTCCTCCTCCTGTCTGCCATTTACCGGCATTTGTCCTAAAATAAATATATTTCGGAGAAGGTATGATTATGCTTACCGGTCAGCTGTTTTTAAGAATGAGAAGACTTTTCATCCTTGCTGAACTCTGGGTTTACCAGATAGCGCCAATCAAGGTCGCCCCGTTCTACCGCTTTCAGCATTGCTTCCGCAGTAGCCAAATTAGTTGCCAGGGGAATATTATGCACATCGCACAGGCGGAGGAGTGCATTTATATCCGGCTCATGGGGCTGTGCCGTAAGCGGATCCCGTATAAAAATAATCAAATCAATCTCATTATTGGCCACCCTGGAACCAATCTGCTGATCCCCTCCCAGGGGTCCCGATAAATATCTATGAATTTTAAGACCTGTTGCCTCTGTAATTAGCTTCCCGGTAGTACCGGTTGCACACAAGCTATGCTTTTCCAGAATATGCTGGTAAGCAATACACAGGTTTATTATATCTTCTTTTTTCTTATCATGGGCAATTAATGCTATATTCAATAAACAACCTCCTATAACTTAAGCTTCTGCCGGCGCAGGCCTACATTGAGAACAAGGCCGAAAGAAGCCATATTAGTCCACATAGAACTTCCGCCGTAACTCATAAAGGGCAGCGGTATACCGGTAATGGGCATGATGCCCATTGACATGCCGATATTCTCAAATACGTGGAATAAAATCATTGAAGCTACGCCCACGCAGATATATGAACCCAGTACATCAAGTGAACGCCTTGCCGTGCGCAATGTTCTCATAATCAAAAGATAGTACAGAATGATAATGATAATCCCGCCGACAAAGCCAAGAGCTTCCGCAGTAACAGAAAAAATAAAGTCTGTATCCTTAGCGGGCAAAAAGTCAAGCTGGCTCAACAAGTTCCCGGATAAAAGCCCCCCTCTGCCGACTTGCCCGGTTAACTGACCCGAACCAATGGACATTATGGACTGCAGCACATGGTATCCTTCACCCAAAGGATCCATGCCTGGGTTCAGATATACCAGAATCCGATATTTCTGATAGTCATCCAGTACTAAGTACCAGAGAGCAGGAATGGCTGCAAGACCGATGCCCATTACAATAAAAAGGTATCTGTACTTGATGCCGGCAACAAAAACCATGCCCATGAAAATGGCAATCAGCACCATGGATGTACCCAAATCCGGCTGACTTATTATTATCAGAAGGGGTATCAGGAGGGTAGCAAAAATTCTTGCCATGCTCTTCCAGTTGTTTATTCCCTCTTCTTCATATCTGGCTAAAACCCTGGCCAGCATCAATATTAGAGTCAGCTTGGTAAACTCGGAAGGTTGCATTCTGAAAGGACCGATTGCAATCCATCTTTGTGCCCCTCCGCCTTCCACACCGAATTGTCTTACAAGGAGAAGCAAGCCTACCACTATCCAATAGAAATAGGCAGAGTATTCACTGATTCTATGGTAGTCAATGGCGATTACAAAAGCCATAATCACCAAACCTGTGCCTAACCAAAGGGCCTGAAGCTTTACCTGGCGCAAATTGAAGCTTTCAACGGCTTCTGCGATAACCCCGTCTACTCCTTCTACAGGAGAACGGGTAGCCAGCACAATTCCCACCATTCCAAATCCGGTAAGCAGCAAAATAAGAAATAGTATGAAAAAATCAAAATTTTTTACCAGCTTGTTCTTGAACATGGTTTCGCCTCATCCTAAGTAATCATATTGCATGTTTGTATAAATATGAAGTTTTACAGCTTCCGGCGCTATGCCGTATTCATTATAACATAATGATATACTTCTGAGAATAGAAAACGGAGTTTTAAAGAAAGCGGGTAACCCGTAGTTACCCGCATTCGCATTGATCAACTGCTGATTTTTCCTTGACTGGCTCTTACTTGTCCGACATATATATTTCCCTGAACTTCCTAAGGCTTTCCACTCCGCCCAGGGTTGGTCTGTACTCCAGACCGACTGCTCCTTTGTAGCCTGCCTTGTCTATGGCAGCAAAAATATTCTTATAGTCATTCTCTCCGAACTGGAGCTCTATCCGTCCCGGATGTCCTGCCGCATGCATATGGGCAATGCAGTCCAGATTATTTGTAATATTAGGTATTATATTGCCCTCCATTACCTGTTGATGGTAAATATCATAAACAACCTTAACTAAAGGATGATCTACCTCACGGATAATTTCAAAGGCTTCTACTGAGGTATACAGATAATAACCCGGGTGATTTACAAGGGTATTTAAGGGTTCGATCATTATTGTGACACCTGTATCCTCCAGTATGGGACGGGCAGCTTTCAGTGCGGCCATAATGCTGTCATGCTGGTATCTGCGATCTTCACCTGTATCATTTCCCACCTGTGTTATCAGATGTTTCACACCGGCAATATTGGCTGCCCTGCAGCTTTCTTCCAGACCGTCCAGCCACTTTTGACGCATCTCAGGGTTGGTCATGTTGAACTCTGTAGTGCACATGCTTATAAATTCAACGCCTGTTTCTTCACAGGTGTTTCTTACGGCTTCCAGGTCCAGATCCTTCCACCTGTAGGTTTCTATTGCATCAAAACCCAGTTCCTTTACCTTACGTATGGCATACGTAAAATCCACGTCTCTAAAAAAGCCCGGTATTGGCACACAAGGTCTCATTATTCTTCCTCCTCAAAATAAATTACTTCGCCGGTTTCCATGGATCGATTTGCTGCGAAACCGACCTTCAGGGACTTAAGTGCATCTTCATAAGGCGAGCGTACCAGGCTTCTGTCCCCGGTTTTTACTGCATCGATGAAGGCACGATCCAAATCAAAAGTCTGGTCATTGCCTCTCATTATATCAACAGTCTTGTTTTTGGTTTTTATAATCAGGTTGTTCCTAAGCCGGTAATCCAGAATTATGTCGTTCAGAATCACAAGCAAGCCGTTGTGCGGTTGAATTCCTTTACAGTAGCATCCGCTGGCCAGGGATGCAGTAAAGTTATTCTTAAACCGGAACAAACATATGGAATAGTCGTCAGTGTCATACTCGGGACTTGCATCCACGCCCGGTTCAACAATACCGGTGGCATTCACCGCATATACGGAAAGGGGTTCGCCGAAGAGATAGCGCAGTCCGTCAAGCAGATGGATATTCTGTTCTACCAGCTGGCCGCCGCAGGTAGACTTTTTCTGCCACCACCAAACTCCGGGAATGCCGCCGATCCATGAACCTCTGATAATTCCTCCGGCCTTATGCCTGGGAATCTCTTCTTTCATCATTTGTATCAAATCCAAATAACGGTCCTGGAACCCTACAGCGGTTATAAGGTTTTTTTTCCGGATCCCGGCTGCAATTTTGTCTGCCAGATCCAAATCCAGAGTCATGGGTTTTTCAACCATGAAAGGAATGCCCATCTCAATTGCTCTTAGTTCCATATCGTCGTGGGCTGTGGGTTCTACAGAGATAAACAGAGCATCTAAACTGTCCTTGCTTTCCTTATCAAGCAGTTCAGTGTGGTTTTTATAAATCCTTTTTGCTCCAGTGGCATCAGCTGCTGAAATCCGTCTTTCCTCAATCGGTTCCGCAAGAGCCGCTATCTCCACATCTTCCATTTGAAGCAGGGCATTAATGTGGACTCTTTGCCTGCCGCCGCAGCCGATTAAGCCTACACGTATTTTTTCCATTTTTAACCCCTCTTTCTTTTTTATATATTCAATTGCCTTACACCCCGTCATATGACTTGGGGCGGAAGCAATCATCATACTAAAAACCAAGGCCGCCGTAATTTTTTATGCGGATAAGCAAGGCAGCAAGAACCGCACCTAAAGGAAACAGCAGAAGCAAAGGAGCAGCGTTTCTGTTATGAAAGTCAGCTGAATCAGTCCCCGGATCCTTCTCAAAAAGGGCGGTTATTTCAAGATCCCCGGTCAGGACTATGGTTACATTTTCCGCTTCCTTATCCGGTCCCTCCAGCCCCTCCCAGCCTGCAAACCTGTATCCGGGCAGGGGAACAGCATTTAATTCAACAGGAAGACCTGAGAAATAAGTGCCCTGCCACGGATAATCATCTGCGTCCAGCTCTATATTATTGACTTTAATAATTCCCTGCCCGGAATGGGAAATAACCAGATCAATATCAGGTATTCCTTCAAGACCAAAGGCTTCGGATAAATGCATAAGCATATGTTTTGGACGTTCCAGCGCATAGTCCCGCATTTTGTCAACGGTTTGACGCCACTGGGCAACAGTGGGCCTCGGGTAGCCGTTCCACCTGTCAATGTGCTCCTGGATCTCCGGCAGCAGCATTTCTTCAAAATAGTCGATTTTTTCTATAATTCTGCCGCTTTCAAGAATGGTATGCATCTGGGTAAGCAGGCAGCTGATAAACTTGTTTTTGAACTCTTCATTCTTAAGCAGGCCTCTGAATAAGCGGGTTGACCAGTCAGGCTTCTCAGAGCCTTCCTTTTCGGTCAGCAATAAATCCTTCAGGTTATTATAGGAAGCTTCCTTGTAGCCGAAGGCATTATCCAGATCAAATATCATCCAGCGCCACCTTCCGTCAAGGCCATAAGGTGCATCCGGATTATAATCGCTGTTATGCCTCCATATGCTGACATTGTTGCTCGGCCAGTCAAAATTCCCTATATATACCTGAAATGCTGTATAGTTAATGTAATTATCCACATCCATCAGGGTTTTTACATATTCATAATGCCGTTCATCCGACATGTCATTATTTGCTGCATAGGAAAGCAGGCCCCTGTAATGGGCTTCACCGCCCGGCTTCCCCATTTCAAGAGATCCGGTAGTTCCCAGAATTGTAAAGCTTTCAGCTTCCGCTTTATACTCATTGGCCAGATAGTAAAGATCGAAACGCTTGCGCAAACTTTGAATGCCCCAGTATTCCCCGTTTATGAATACAATAACGGGACGGTATGACTGGGTATCGATATCTGCATCCTCAATCAGGCTCTGCAGCATAATATCCTTAAAGAAGGTTTTATAAAACTCCTGACCTCCGTTATGCAGTATCAGCCTTTTATGACTGTATACTGCTTCCTCATTGCCGGATTTGGAAGCCTCCCTGAAAATATCATAATTTATTTCGTTCTGAGCATCATATTCGCTTCTGGCGTAAAACCTAAGTGATTTCTGCGGCAGCACCCTGCTGGCAGAACCGTGAATTCTTACTCCTCCGTTTATGGAAAAACCAAGAGTGCCGCCTGGTTCAAAGAATTCAAAATGTACAGGTCTCTCCCACTCCGGCCCTCTCTGATAGTAGTTGGCATTGGGCATCCCCCAGTAATCCTCGCCATATCCATTTTCTTCGTACACCTTTCCGGGTATGTATATTCCCCGGTTAAAGCCAAAGAGGTCCCTGGCGTCCATGGCAAGGGAAACCACAGGAAGGGTATACCTTTCGTCCATGTTTTCATCAACAAAATACGTATGGGTAACAATTTCACTCATATTGCCGTCAGGTCCGAATGCTCTTGCCCTTACTACGGTACCCTTGAAAATATCCTTTTCGGGAACGCGCCACCTCATCCTATCGTCGGCCTCAGGAGGATTGGTCCCAATATATGAAAGCGGAAACCCGGGAGAGATGCCTTCCTTTATTCTATGAACCGGGAACCCTGCTTTAATGACTTCTTTTTTTATTTCAAGGGGCGATTCATATCTGGTTGAATTCTCATCAGGCACTGAACCGTCTAGCGTATAATATATTACGGTACCAGGCCTGGCCGATATGGTAAGCTCAAAGGCTTCGTTATATAAACCTCCGGGCTTTGAAAAGACCGGATTGAGTCCGGGATCTATTATATCCACATTTGCTTTTACATAATTATTTGATCTTCCGGGACTTGTTTCGGCACTGCTAAAGCAAACGAAGTTATGGCTTGCATCCGGTTGCCTGCCGTAAGCAACATCCCTTGAAAGTTTAGGCAGGTCTGTCCGGTCAATAACCCTGTTTCCGTCAGGGGCGGTAAGAATCAGAGTTTCACCTTCACTGCTGATTTTGAAATTGGTATGAATCTCTCCCTGATTTCCCGTCTTATTCTTGCCGGAAGCCCAAATAAGCAAATATCCGCCGGGCTTTATTATTGTCCCCCTTGGAAACACCCATTTCAAAGGCTCTCCCTCATCATCGGACAGAAAGTATCCGGACAGGTTGACAGGGGCTATACCCGGATTATAAAGCTCAATCCAGTCGGAAAAGTCTCCGTCTTCATCAGCCAGCAGGGAGCCGTTGGAGGCTGTAACCTCATTTATATATACTTCCTGAATCCCGGCCTTTGTACCCGAAGCGGTTCCGGCTGAAACGGCCGGGTTCCCGTGTTTTAAATGATAAAAGTCAAATGCAAATACTATAATTAAAGAAGCAAGCAACAAGGCCGAAGCTTTCAATATCGCCTTAAAGGTCTTTCCCACTGTCCAACACTCCCAAATCCCGGCCCCTGAATCTGCTGCTGAATTCCTTATTCAGGCCTGTGTTTTTGAATATCCGGTCTTGAGTATAACCGTCATAATCCACAGCTGCCGGAACCACCACATCATACCGGGCCGCCTGGACGCTTTGTACATACTTGCTGTTGGCGGCTGCCGTTAAACCAAGTTTTCTTACTAAATTCATACACCATACCGGCTTCTCGCCGCTGAATTTGATTTCCAGTATAATCTTCCCGGGGTGATGGGGCCTTAAGAACATTTTCTCCGGAAACAGCTCCCTTCCGGCACAGCTGCTTACATCATGATCAAATGTTATTCTTACATTATCACCCATTTTGGACCTGTACCCCTCCCGGTAGTATTGAACAAGGGTGACAGGATTTAAATGCCGTATGTGATACAAGCGCCCGAATTCCTCCAGAATCGGGCTGTTTTCATGGGGCCAGCGGCCTTTTTCAATGAAATGTTTATATTCATCATATGTTATAAATGCGCTATGTTTATTAACCATGCTGCCCTTCCGGGTTTTTATCTCCGCTGCTATCGGGGCAGCCGGGCCGGAAGACTGGACATATGTCCTGAGACGGAGCTTAATTCTTCCATAATTCCCGTTTTCCTTCTCATGAAATGCCTCATAATCATAAGTATCAAAATAGAGGCTTCTGACAAAATACTTCCTGCCGCTTCTGAGCATTGTATATTTATCAGGCTGCATATAAGGAGCAAAAGCGTTTTTTACCTGGTAATACCAAAAAACAGGAAGTCTGTATTTAATCTCCCAGCGGGAAAAAGTTCTCATCATAAATTACAGGCCCCCAATCACAAGGGCAGGGCCAGCTGAGGCGCCAGCACTGAAACCTTGCTCACGCCCTCCAGGCTGTTTATATCCTCTATTAATGCTTCCACCATGCCCTGCTTCATGTCAACGGCCTTCATTTCATATATGATTTCCCACTGATCATCCTGTATCTCGTGGGTGCGTATCTGACTTTTAATATTGTGTCTTCTGATTAATTCATTGATATTTTCAGATTGAAATGGTTTTGTCCCGGAAATCACCAGAACGAATTCTTTATGCCTTAGGCTTCCGGCCCTCATTAAATATAATACGCACATTACTATGGCTATAAGTGCGGTCAGTATCAGCGTTACGGTCCAGTTATGAGTTCCGCAGCCCAGTCCTGTGGCAATGGACCAGAACAAGAAAACCATATCCCTTGTATCCTTAACGGGGGTTCTGAATCTTATAATGGAAAGGGATCCTACAAGACCCAGAGACAGCACCAAGTTCCCCTGTATCAGGAGCATTACCATGGCAACAATGGGAGACAAGGCCACCAGGGTAGAAACAAAGGATGGTTCATAATTCATGCCTCTGTGAGTAAGCTTATAAACTATGGCTGTAACCGCCCCCATTAAAACTGACAATACCAGGGAGACAAGCACATATATGATTTCCTGCCAGGTAATAAAGAAAGTTTCCAGAACACTGTTCCACATTTTATATATAAACCCCTTACATTTTTAAGCAATGATTATTTAATTATTCTTTCCTATTTTCTTCATCCTTTTAATAGGTATATTGGCGATAAGAGCTGATGAATAGTTGTCATTCTCCCGTTCAATCCTGGACAGTTTGATATCCATGCCTGCCTCATCTATTTCCATGTAATTTGATATTACTTTGATAATGTCGCCTTTTATCATATCAAGAAATTTAGGAGATACATTTGCACGATCATGAATCAGAATCAGTTTCAGCCGTTCCTTGGCAATATCCTTGCTTTTATTGTCTTCCTTTGAAAAAAACTTAAAAAAATCCAGCAATGTTTCTACCCCCTAATTTTTCTTTTTACTTTTAAACAGGCCTAACAACTTATCTATAAATCTATCATTATTTTCCAACTGAATCAGGGGAACATCCTCACCCATGATCCTTTTGGCTATATTGCGATATGCCTGCCCTGCCAGTGAAGAAGCCTCGATCACTGCAGGTTCTCCCCGATTGCTGGATACAATGATCCGTTCATCATCAGGCACTACACCTAAAAGATCAATTCCCAGGATATCAATGGTGTCATCAATATCCATCATATCCCCTTTTTTCACCATATCCATCCGCAGGCGGTTTACCACCAGTAAGGGGGTGTTAAGGCCCTGAGCGCTTAAAAGGCCGATAATTCTGTCAGCATCCCTGACTGAGGATACTTCGGGCACTGTAATTACGATGGCTCTGTCAGCGCCGGCTATAGCATTTTTAAAACCCTGTTCAATACCTGCCGGACAGTCAATTAATATGTAATCAAAATGCTTTTTCAGTTCTTCGCAGAGATTTTTCATCTGCTCCGGATTAACTGCATTTTTATCCCGGGTTTGAGCTGCAGGCAGCAAATAAAGACCTTTAAAGCGTTTGTCTCGGATAAGAGCCTGTTTCAACCTGCAAACTCCTTCCACTACATCTACCAGATCATATACAATTCTATTTTCCAGGCCCATAACAACATCCAGGTTGCGCAGGCCGATATCTGCATCAATCAAGACTACCTGTTTTCCTTCAAGTGCCAGAGCGGTTCCAATATTGGCAGTAGTTGTGGTCTTTCCTACACCGCCCTTTCCTGATGTTATAACTATGACTTCTCCCATATGTTCTTCCCCCTAGTTCAAATCTTGGTTTTATATATTCGCATATTATGCTTTTACTCTTTTTGGAAGATAAGGCTCTATTATCAACCGACCGTCCTTAATAAAGGCGATCTCCGGGTAATCCGGTTTCTCCGTTTCTCCTTCCGGCGCACGGGCAATATAATCAGCTATGCGAAGCTGGGTGGGCTGGAGCCTGTAAGAAGCAACCACTGCATTCGCATTTCCGCTGACTCCTGCGTGGGCAACACCCCGGAAAGTTCCGATAACCACTATATTGCCGCCGGCAATAAGCTCTCCTCCGGGATTCACATCTCCAAGCACCACAATATTCCCCTCATAGAAGATGCGCTGTCCGCTTCTCACCGTGCCTCTGACAAAGCGGGTCATGTCCTCTTCTATGCTGTCAAAGATATGAGAATCATGGTTTGACGGCTGATCTTCCTGCTCAGCCGGAAGCTTGTCCATGAATGCAACAGACCCAGGTTCCATGTATTCGGAAAACAATTCCAGGATTTTTTTCTGCTCCAGGGAGCTGAATTCCCTGCCTATAAAGCTGAGATTGACTCGGGAACCTTCAAAAAAAGGTTTGCCATTCTTCAGTTTTTCAGCAGCGGATTCCAAAACCTCCTCCCACTTGGAATCCTGATCAATATAAATACGAAGTCCGTTTCTCGTGCCTTTAAAAATGACCGGTTGTTGAGTTTCCATATTCCATTATCCTTCTTTTCTCTTACTGCTTATAGATTCTACAATTCTACATATTTAGATAAAATCCTTTATTATCGCATGAATAATGAAAAAACATTCAGGGAATTAATTGATTTTGTTCAGGCAGCAGACTGTGCTGCTCACTTTCTTTTAACTTATAATATTCTTCTATGATGCGCCTGGCGATAGGGGAAGCATTACCCGATGTTTTCCCGTTGGGTATTGCCACTACCACTGCTATCTCCGGTTCCTCATAAGGGGTAAAGGCAGTAAACCAGGCGTTATTCTTCTCCGGTGTATCGCTGTATATCTGAGCCGTACCGGTTTTGCCGCCCAGGGTTATTCGAGGATCCATCCCTTCAAAAGTACGCACTGCAGTTCCTCGGCCGCCGGGACCCCCTTCCTGGTATACCACCCTGCGCATTCCTTCCTTAACCGCTTCAGTATGGCTTTCCTTTATATCAAGCTGCCTGTATGCCGGCCTGGTCTCATGCAGAACCTCACCTTCCGGAGACCGAACTTCTTTAACAACATGAGTCTCCAGTACCTTATTCCCGTTGACCAGTGCGGCAATATACCGGGCAACCGCAAGGGGCGTTACCGAAGTAGCGCTTTGTCCGATGAAGACCCTGTAATATTCAACAGAGCTCCATCTTATAACATCAAATATATGCCACATTTCATAGGCCGCCTTGTACGCATCCTGGTCATTTTCTGAAAATATGTTTTCTTCGCGCAAATAATTTACCAGCCCGGAAATATCGCGGTTGATATCCACCAGGGCCCATACTTGTTCATCAGTTACTTCTTTCTTATATCTGCTTTTTAAAAGGTTTTTGACCCTGGGGAAGGAATACCTGCGTCGGTTCTCTTCCAGAACATCCGGATTTGCCACCACATTCCTATCGGTTTTTCCGCTGAGCTTAAGGAGTTCCAGCCCTGTAGGTCCATGAAGCCCGAAGGCTTCAGCCCATTTGTGCAGCTCCCAGATGTCCAGCCTCTCTCCAATAGCCGTAAAATAATAGTTACAGGAGACCTTAAGGGCATCCATAAGATTTACACTGCCATGGCCCCTAGAAGACCAGCAGGAAGGCGCGTATTCATTCAAACGGATTCGGTCATAGATTCTTTCTCCCGGAGTTGTTTTGCCTTCCTCAAGAGCAGCAATGGCAACCAGCATCTTAAATACAGAGCCGGGCTCCATGCCTCCCTGGAATGCAATTGGAAACATAGGTCTGGTAGGATCACTCATCAGGTTGTTGTAATTTTCTGCACTTATTCCCCGGGCAAAATAATTCAAATCAAATACATATTCACTGTTGGCATAACTGGCCATGGTCAATATTTCACCAGTATTCACATCCAGGATAACTGCAGCCCCGGTATCGGCCAGGGGAGCCTGATTGTCACCGTCATAGGGCGGAATGCCCTCCCTCATTTTTTCCAATTCTTCTTCCAGTATGGTTTCCGTAATGCGCTGAAGCCGGATATCTATTGTAGATACCACATCATTTCCGTTTTTGGGAAGTTTTTGATCCAGCAGCTTAATGACCCGGCGGGAAGCATCCACTTCTGCCTCCAGATAGCCGTGCTTGTCCTTCGTATTGCCGGTCAGCCATCTTTCAGCATAGGCTTCTATTCCTTCCTGGCCGTATTTATCGCTGAAAACGTTGTACCCGTCTTCCTCCGGAGTTCTGCCGTAGGTTTCCTTGTACAGCTCAATATTATTTTCAGACATGCTGCCCACATATCCGACAATATGCTGGGCTGATGTGCCGTAAGGATAGTATCTGCCCAACTCAATGACAGTTTGGATGCCGGGCAGATCGCTGGAGTATGTTTCCAGCTGTGATACGGTTTTTTCATTAATGTTCTCCGCTATCTTCACCGGTTCGTCCTGACGGTACCGGTTCTGATACAAATCCAGGCGGATGGATATTATCTTCCGGGCCATTTCATCGGAAACGGAAACATCTATATTATATCGTTCCCTGAGATGTTCCAGCATCTGATCCGCAGGCAGATCCACGCTGATACCGGCATCCTTGCGCCATCTGTCATAACGCCTCGCCTGGGTTTGGGCATCATTGGTGTCAAAATCATAGTAAAAACCATCAACGGTATAGGGGATAACATCCTCGATTACTTTTACACCGTGCTTGATAGGTATATTGTCCAGTATTTTGTCTCCATTCTCTTCTATAATTTCGATGGCAGCTTTTAAAATTTCATTGATTTCTATTCCGGAAGCAGGCAGCCAGCGCCTGTCCACCTGGGCAACATACATCTGACGGTTAACAGCCAGGGGGATGCCGTTGCGATCCAGTATATTTCCTCTTGCACCCTTCAGAGTAACCTCGATTTTTTTGCGCTCCTGAGCCATATTATAATAATATTCTCCCATATCCACCGTCAGATAGGACAACCTGAATCCAAGCATGCTGAAGAGAAGGGTGATAAGCAGGCCAAATACAAAGTATCTGTTTTTTACAAGTTTTATAAACTTCTTAAACATTAAAGTCATCCATTCCCTAACACAAGTTTGAATCTGCTTGCAAGCTGAATTTTATTTCCTTCGGAAATGCCATTTTTTCGTCATGAACCTTTTCCTGAACAAAAGAGTCATGGGATAAAAAATTAAAGGCATGCACAGGGCGGTTAATACAGCTTCAGGTAAAATAACCTGCCTGAAGCCATATTCCAGCAGATTTCCCGCCCTGGTAAAGTACAAATAGGGCCCCATCAATATTACATTTCTTAGAAGTGACCCGCAAAAAACAAGTAATGTGGGAATAACAAACTTGCCTGGGATTATCCGGTCATGCAAAAGCCCCACAAGCGTTCCGATAATCATATATTGAAGTGCGTGAAGCCCGATCATATCGCCATATAAAATGTCCTGCAGCAAGCCTCCGAAAAGACCGGCCGCTCCGCCAAAAACACTTCCGCCCAACAAGCCGAAACAGGTTACAAGCACCAGGAGTGTATCAGGCTTTACCCCCATAATTTCCAGGAAAGGGAGAAGAGCGGATTGCAAAATGCTGTTTCCAATTAAAATTGCTGCAACAACCCAATATTTCATCCAATCTCCCCTTTTCTACTCCCCGGCTGAACGAATAATCAATAATTCTTCCATATGCAGAAAGTCTGCCGCAGGTTTAACAATGGCAGTCTTATAATTCTCCCGTTCCTCATCCAGCACTTCTACCACTTCGCCGATCAGAATTCCCTTGGGAAAGATCCCTCCAAGTCCGGAGGTGATTATTCTGTCTCCTTCTATAATATCGGAATTAAGGGGAAGATTAATCATCTGACACATGCCGTCTTCAAATGTAAGGGTATTATTACCCCTGACCATGCCGTTGTCACGGGTTCTTTCCACCATTGCGCTGATGGAACTTTGGCCGTCCACTATGGTCCGGACCTTAGCCCAGTTGTCTGCCACGTCTATAACACGGCCGACCAGCCCCTTGTCGCTGACCAGGGCCATATTTACGGTTACCCCGTGGTTGGCTCCTTTGTCTATAATCAGGGTATTAAACCAGTTTCCCGGGTTTTTGCCGATAACCCGAACCCCTGTTAAGACAAAGTTCTCCTTTTCCTGTTTAAAATCCAGCAGGCGCTTTAACCTTTGGTTTTCCCGTAAAATCTCGTCCATTTCCAGCTGCTGTTGTTCCAAAACAGCAACTCTTTCCTTTAGCTCTTCATATTGCTCCTTCAATTCTCGCCTTTCTTCGAAAGACTGAAAAAAACGGGATACGGATGTTGCAACCCGGTACAAGCCTCCCTGCACCGGGGCGATTATATTTCCAATAAACCCTTCTATTTTTGTCAGATTCTCTCGTTGTCCCGAAGTGACGATGGTCAAAGCAATCAGTAAAACTGCCAGCACAATAACAATAGGAAGCAGTCTCCTTTTTAAAAATTGGGACAACCGTACCTCCCCCTACCTGAAATTCTTCGATGTCATGGCAATTCGTTTTAATGTTTCCAGTTCCTCTACTACCTTGCCTGCGCCCAATACAACGCAATCCAGCGGATTGTCAGCAACCCTTACCGGCATGCCGGTTTCCTGACGCACAAGCTGATCCATGCCGTCAAGCAGGGCGCCTCCTCCGGTCAGCACAATGCCCTTTTCCATAACGTCAGAAGCCAGCTCCGGCGGTGTTTTTTCAAGAGTTAATTTAATGGATTCCACAATCTGGGCAATCGGCTCCCGCATGGACTCCCTGATTTCTTCAGAGGTGATTACCAGGGTTTTGGGCAGGCCGGTAATCAGATCTCTTCCGCGAATTTCCATGGTGGTTTCCTCTTCTTTCGGATATGCGGAACCAATGGTAATTTTTATCTCTTCCGCCGTCCGCTCGCCAATCATCAGGTTATATTCCTTTTTGATGTGAGAAATAATGTATTCATCCAGTTTATTTCCGCCCACCCGGATTGAACGGCTGGTTACGATACCGCCCAGGGATATAATTGCCACTTCGCTGGTGCCCCCGCCGATGTCCACAACCATGCTGCCTGTCGGATCCTGTACAGGAAGACCGGCACCGATGGCTGCTGCCATAGGCTCTTCTATAAGATAGGCTTCTTTTGCCCCGGCCGAACGAGTGGCCTCATCCACTGCCCGCTTCTCCACTTCTGTCACCCCGGAGGGAACACAAACTACTACTCTGGGATGAAAAGGCATGAATTTAGGCAGAGCTTTTTTTATAAAATAACGAAGCATCTCCTGTGTTGTGTCAAAATCTGCAATAACTCCATCTTTCATTGGGCGAATGGCTATTATATTGCCCGGAGTCCGGCCAATCATCCGCTTGGCCTCCTCACCTACTGCCAGAACCTGCTTGGTGTCGCTTCGGATAGCTACCACTGAGGGCTCACGCATAACTATGCCCTTACCCCTTATCTGTACCAGGGTATTGGCAGTTCCTAAGTCAATTCCCATATCTTTGGAGAACATGTTAAATAATGACATATATTTGTATACTCCTTCCATTTGCTAAAGAATAAAATTGCTTTAATTTATGCCGGGTATCATAATATGGGCTTTAGTCTCATATATAGATACTGCTGAATATGCCTGAATATATTCTAATTATTCCCATGCCTGTTACAATCAATAACTAATTATAACATACTGAAACCCCGTGCTTCAATCAAAGATGCAAGCTGTAAATAATACCAGACAGGAAATTTTCAAGATCTGAAATACAAAAGCAGGCCTATGACAACCCCCAAAAAGGTTCCGAAACTGATATGCATCTGAATGCCTAATACCAGGGTTATGATCTTAAGATTAAGAGTGACGGGATTTTTCGTGCCTAATATAAAGGTTTCTGTAAATAATGGATGTTGTATGTACAATGACAATATATAATTGACTATGGAGCCGAGAATGATGCCGCATAATAATAAGAGCAGTAACCTGCCTGCACCGCGTCCGCTTCTTCTGTGCATGAATCCTCCTCCTTCTCTGCCCCTATAAACAAATTAACTGTCATATCCATTTTAGTATAACATGTTTAAACCAGATTACAAGTTTTTCAAGGAGCTTTGCGCAAAAAAGCGGAATCCATGGGATCCCGCTTCATCCGGTCTTGTCAGGCCGTTTGAATCTACTGCTGCATACCTGTCTGTTGGAATTTCTGCTGCGCCTTTGCAATCTCCTGAGGCTGGGCTGCTTCCACCTGATAATACCCTTTGGAGTTCATATAGTCCCATATCATTTTCTGATGCTGATATGTTCTGTAAAGAATCTGGGTCACATCCTGACGCAGGTTGGGATTGACGCTTTCCAGCACCAGATTGTTCAGTGAATTAGCACTTAATTTATGGTTGTTGAGTATCAGTGTTGCCAATTCCTTATCGCCTATTCCCTGATTTTGTGTCATCCATTCTCTCTCCTTTTCATTAATATCTTCAGCTTATTACTGCAAATTGGTTTGAGTGATATGCTCCATAAGTAACCGGACATCCTGTTGATGATCCTGAAGCATGTCCTGACAAATGTTTTTAAGCTCCGGATCGGTTACCATGTTTACGCAGCCCTGCAAAAACTGTGCTGTTTCTTTGCACATATTAATGTTATCCTGCAGGAGCATTAATTCTTTTTGGGTCAATTGTGTCATCATTATTCCTCCTTAATAGTAGGATATGTTTGCTTTATTTAGTTTTCCATGATTTGCGTATTTCTTTCATTGTAAAAAAAGGAAAAAGTCAACCCCGAAAGATTGACTTTTAAAAAAGTAATAGTTTTTTCTGATTTGGATATACTAACGGTAAAAAAGACGGAACGGCTTATTCTTCATCCAGTCTTTTTACAACAATGCGAAAACCCTCCACATAGGCAATTTTTATCGGAGCGCCTTTTGGTATAAACTCTCCGTCGGTTATGACATCCAGCTTCCTGCCCTGGAACTCGCCTGTTCCGGTGGGACGCATTCCTGTTAATGCAATACCCTCCAAACCGACCAGATCCTCGTTCCTGGGAGTACTGCTATACCCTTCTTCATTGCCGATTTTTGTATTCAGCATCAGAAGCTTGGATACCCTTCCACCTTCTATTGCTGATTTATATATTATATAGAGCATGGCGGCTATGAAGAGAAGAACCAGTGCAATAATCAGAACAAGAACCAGGGGAGGCACCTGCTGCGAAGCCAGAATTATACCGCCGATAAGAGAGAGGACACCCAGTACACCGGGTACTCCTACTCCGGGAGTAATCATTTCTATAACTACAAGTATAATGCCTAATATAAACAAAACTATGGTAAGCGCTACCATTTTTGACAGATCAATGAATGTGAGGAAATTCAATATCTGGTACAGCATATAATTCACCCCTCCTGTATATATATATTTGATGACTTCAGCAAACTTTCCAAAGAAGTTTCATATAAGAGGCTTAGAAAAGTCACAAAATTCACTTAATTCTATGGTATCTTCTCAACAGGCATTTGTCAAGATACGAGAAATATGAATATTGATTAGAATTCCAATCTTACCATAATTTAATAGACATACATCCAATGCACTCTGTTAATAATAAGATTACAAAGTATATAAGGAGGTGAATACAGTGGCTAACAGAGGCAGTTCCAGCACTCGAAGCTCAGGTGCATTTGATCAGATGAAGTATGAAGTAGCTAATGAACTTGGTGTAACTCTGAATCAGGACTATAATGGAGACTTATCATCCAGAGATGCAGGTCGAATCGGCGGAACCATTGTTAAGAAGGTGTTTGCCGAGTTCAGGAATAAGAATCAGCAGCAGTAATTTAATGATTGTAAAGTCAGTCATTTTAATGTAATAATGAAAGCACAAGTCTTCGGGCTTGTGCTTTCATTTTAACAGCTTTTAATAACCTCTTTCAAGAATCTTTTTCAGGAATATTCCCGTATAGGAGTTTTTGTTTTCGGCGACCTCTTCCGGCGTGCCCGTTGCTACGATTTCTCCGCCGCGCCAGCCGCCTTCCGGACCTAAATCAATAATATAATCCGCTGTCTTAATTACATCCAGATTATGTTCTATTACAACTACCGTATTCCCGTTCCGGCTCAGCCTCTGCAGTATGTTTATAAGCCTTTTTACATCATCGGCATGAAGACCGGTGGTAGGTTCATCCAGAATATAAAGGGTTTTGCCGGTGCTGCGCCTGCTCAGCTCATTGGCAAGCTTAACGCGCTGAGCCTCCCCTCCCGAAAGGGTAGTTGAAGGCTGTCCAAGTTTAATATAGCCCAGCCCCACATCATAAAGGGTTTCCAGCTTCCTGCGCAGGCGGGGTATGTTCTGAAAGAATTCCAGGGCAGTTTCCACCGTCATATCCAAAACATCGGCAATGGTTTTACCCTTATACTTAACCTCCAAAGTTTCCCGGTTATAGCGCTTCCCCTTACAAACCTCACAGGGCACATAAACATCCGGAAGAAAATGCATCTCTATTCTCAAAATGCCGTCTCCCTGGCAGGCTTCGCAACGGCCGCCCTTTACGTTAAAGCTGAACCGGCTTTTGGTATAGCCCCGGATTTTTGCTTCATTTGTAAGGGCAAAGACATCCCGGATCAAATCAAATACCCCGGTATAGGTGGCCGGGTTGGAACGGGGAGTGCGTCCGATAGGAGACTGATCTATATTAATAACCTTATCCAGGTATTCAAGCCCTTCTATTCCGTCATGGTCCCCCGGACTTGTTTTTGCCCCGTTCAACTTGGCTGCCAGGGCTTTATATAAGATTTCATTTACCAAAGAACTCTTTCCGGAACCTGAAACCCCTGTTATGCTGGTAATCAAGCCCAGGGGAATTCTAACGTCAATGTTCTTCAGGTTGTTTTCCCTGCATCCTTTTATCTTAAGCCACTGTTCATTGGGCTTTTTCCTCTCCGATGGGATTTCAATCCGTTTTTTCCCGCTTAAATACTGGCCGGTGAGGGATCGGGGATTTTCCATTACCTCAGCCGGTGTGCCCTGGGCAACCACCTCGCCGCCGTGCCTGCCTGCCGCAGGACCGATATCAATAAGGTAATCAGCAGCCAGCATGGTATCCGCATCATGCTCTACAACAATCAGGGTATTGCCCAGATCCCGCAGATTTTTCAGGGTTTGTATCAGGCGTTCATTATCTCTCTGATGGAGCCCGATGCTGGGTTCATCCAGTATATATAAGACCCCCACCAAACCGGAGCCGATCTGGGTAGCCAGACGAATCCGCTGGGCCTCCCCTCCCGAAAGAGTGCCTGCAGAGCGGGACAGGGTCAGATAGTCAAGCCCCACTTCCACAAGAAAACCAAGGCGGGCATTAAGCTCCTTCAGAATCTGACGGGCAATCAGGGCATCCTGCCTGGAGAGTTTTAAGTTCTTAAAAAAATCCCTGCATTCCCAGACAGGCATTTTTGTAATCTCATAAATGTTCTTGCCGCCAACCGTAACGCCTAAGGATTCCGGCCTGAGGCGGGAACCCTTACAGCTGGGGCAGACCTTGTTGCTCATAAGCTCTTCCAGTTCTTCCTTGCTCTTCTGAGAATGGGTCTCCCTGTACTTCCTCTCCAGGTTGGGAATTATGCCTTCAAAGGCAGCCATAAAGCTGCCGCTGCTGTCCCTTCTCTTATACCTTACCTTGATTTTTTCGCCTCCGGTTCCATAAAAGACCAAATCCAGATGTTTCTTGTCCAGATCTTTTATGGGAGTGTTGATGGAAAAGCCGTAATGCTCGGCCAGGGCCTGATAATACATTTGGGCGACTGTGCCGTCAAGGGCTTTGTTCCAGCCGGGAGCCTGAATGGCTCCTTCTGCCAGGGACAGATTCCTGTCATAAATAAGCTTTTCAGGATCGATCTCCATCATGGTTCCCAGACCAGTACATGTTTCACAGGCACCGTAGGGGGTATTAAAGGAAAACATTCTGGGATTCATTTCCTCTATTCCTATCCCGCAGTCGGGACAGGAATAGTTCTGATTAAAGAAAATATCCTCTCCATCTACAACGTTTACAATCGCCAGGCCGTTGCCCAGGGACAGGACGGTTTCCAGGGAATCCGCCAGCCGCTTTTGAATATTGTCCCTGACAATAAGGCGATCCACTACCACCTCAATGGTATGCTTTTTGTTTTTCTCCAGGCTGATTTCCTCTGACAGTTCCCGCATTTCACCGTCTACCCTGACCCGAACATAACCGCCTTTGCGAATATCCTCCAGAATTTTTGCATGCTGGCCCTTTTTGCCCCTTATAATAGGTGCCAGCAGCTGAATCCGGCTTCCTTCCGGCAATGCCATTACCATATCCACCATCTGATCAATGCTCTGCTGGCTTATTTCCTTGCCGCATTTGGGACAATGGGGAATCCCGATCCGGGCAAACAGAAGCCTCAGATAGTCATAGATCTCCGTTACGGTTCCGACTGTGGAACGGGGATTCCGGCTTGTAGTTTTTTGGTCGATGGATATGGCCGGAGACAGGCCGTCTATGGAGTCTACATCAGGCTTTTCCATCAATCCCAAAAACTGCCTGGCATAAGCGGAAAGTGATTCCACATATCGGCGCTGGCCTTCGGCGTAGATGGTATCAAAAGCCAGGGATGTCTTGCCGGAACCGCTGAGGCCGGTAAGAACTACAAATTTATTTCTGGGTATGTCAAGATCTATATTTTTTAAATTGTGCTCACGAGCACCTTTTATCTGCAATATTTCACTATTCATCAGTTTTCGTCGCATCCTGTTCTTTTTTCAATTCAAATATTTTGTCACGCAGCCGGGCTGCCAGCTCAAAATTCAAGGCAGCTGCCGCTTCCTTCATTTCCTTCTCCAGGCCTTTGATGAGTTTTTCTCTGTCAGCCTGTGTTAAAAGCTTGGTTTCATATTCCTCTTTTTCTTCAGCTGCCATGGTTATTTCAATCTTGTCGCGTACTTCCTTAATAATGGTCTTTGGAATAATATTATGGCGTTTATTATACTCAAGCTGCATTTTTCTTCTTCTGTTTGTTTCATCAATGGCATATCTCATGGAATCGGTAATGGTATCAGCATACATGATTACCGTTCCGTTGGTATTTCTTGAAGCTCTGCCTATGGTCTGAATCAGGGAAGTCCTGGAGCGGAGGAAGCCTTCCTTGTCCGCATCCAGAATTGCCACAAGGGACACTTCCGGTAAATCCAGCCCTTCCCTCAAAAGATTTATACCCACTAAAACGTCAAAGACGCCCAAACGCAGATCCCGTATGATTTCCATTCGTTCAAGGGTATCAATGTCCGAATGAAGGTAGCGGACTTTTACTTCCATTTCCCTTAAAAAATCCGTCAGGCTTTCTGCCATCTTCTTGGTAAGGGTGGTAATCAGAACCCTCTCTCCCCTGGCAGTCCTTTCCCGTATTTGTGTCAGCAGATGGTCAATCTGGCCTGTAACAGGCATGACATGAATCTCCGGATCCACCAGGCCGGTTGGCCTGATAATCTGTTCTACCACTACGGATGAGTGTTCCAGTTCATAATCACCCGGAGTGGCGCTGACATAAATAACCTGATTCTGCCTGGCTTCAAATTCTTCAAAGGTCAAAGGCCGGTTATCCAGGGCGGCGGGCAGCCTGAAACCGTATTCCACCAGGGTTTCCTTTCGGGAACGGTCTCCGGCATACATGGCTCTGACCTGAGGCAGGGTCACATGGGACTCGTCAATAAAGAGAAGGTAATCCTCCGGAAAATAATCCAGCAGGGTAAAAGGAGGCTCGCCCGGATTCCTGCCGTCCAGATAGCGGGAATAATTCTCTATTCCGGTGCAATAGCCGATTTCCTGCATCATTTCCAGATCATAGTTGGTACGCTGCAGGAGTCTCTGAGCTTCCAGCAGCCTGCCTTCTTCCTTAAACTTATTTACCTGTTCAACCAAATCTTTTTCAATCTGAGCCACAGCTCTGTTTATGCTTTCACGGGATGAAGCATAGTGTGAAGCAGGAAATACTACCGCATGAGTGAGATAGTTCTTAATCTCACCGGTTATTGTATCCACTTCAGAAATACGCTCTATCTCATCCCCGAAAAACTCCACCCGAATTGCCTTCTCAGCCGTATTGGCAGGAATGATTTCCAGAACATCCCCCCGCACCCGGAAGGTGCCGCGGACAAAATTTACATCATTGCGCATATACTGTATATCCACCAGTTTACGAAGTATCTCATCCCTGTCCCGTATCATTCCGGGACGAAGGGACAGCATTAAATCCCGATATTCATGAGGATTGCCCAGTCCGTAAATACAGGAAACACTGGCTACAATAATAACGTCTCTGCGTTCAAACAGGGCAGCAGTGGCAGAATGGCGAAGTTTGTCGATTTCATCATTTATAGAGGAATCCTTTTCAATATAGGTGTCAGTAGAAGGCACATAGGCCTCCGGCTGGTAGTAATCGTAGTAGCTTACAAAATATTCAACGGCATTGTCAGGAAAAATTTCGCGGAATTCGCTACATAATTGGGCAGCCAGGGTTTTGTTATGAGCCAGAACTAAAGTCGGTTTCTGGACCCTTTCAATAACACCAGCCATGGTAAAGGTTTTTCCGGACCCGGTTATGCCCAGCAGGGTCTGGGCTTTTCTGCCCTCCAAAATGCCCTGAACCAGTTGTTCAATGGCCTTGGGCTGGTCTCCCCGGGGAACCAGTCCGGATTTGTTGACAAACTTCACTGCTTTTCCCTCCAAGTTTTTTGACCTTATTGCTTTTACGCTTTTCAGTTTGCAATCACTATTTTATCAGCAGAGTCTATTATAACACAGCTGTCAAGATTAGAGAACACCTGTTCTTGCAAATGTTCCTGTTTTTCAGTAATAGTTTCGGTATATTATAATATAAATGAATTACAGAGAGTTTTATTGAAGGAGGAATGGCTGATGATTCAGTACATTGTCCAGCCGGGTGACAGCCTTTATACAATTGGTTTGAGATTTAAAACCAGTGTCACCGCCCTTATGCAGGCCAACAGCATTACCAATCCGAATATGATATATCCCGGACAGTTGCTGATGATACCCCTTCCCTCCTCAAACATAATAAGAACCGGCAGTTTTCCGATTATTCAAAAAGGCAGTTCCGGGCCCTTTGTTTTGTTATTGCAAAGCCAGCTTGCAAGGCTGGGCTATTATAAAGGCAGTATGGATGGAATATTTGACTCCGCTACTGAAGACAGCGTGATCAGATTCCAATTGAGCAGGAATATTCATCCCGGAGGCCTGGTGGATGCAGACACCTGGAAATGTTTATTAAACCACGTCAGGGAATATGAAAACGCTCCTCCTTATCAGGCGGATATGCTGCTGTCCGGATTATTTGTGTTATTATCCGCTGACAAGCCTGTTTACAGGCCGGGTGAGACCATTACCATTACATTGCGCAAAATCAACCTGGCAGGCAAGACCATAGAGCTGAATTATAATACCAGCCAGCGCTATGATTTTGAAGTACGTTATTCCTCCGGACGAACCCTGTGGCGTTGGTCTGATGACAAATCCTTTACTCAGGTGCTGGGCACGGTTTCCATCAGACCGGGCCAGGTCATTCGTTATTCAGAACAGTTTATTCTGCCGGCAAATATAAAAGGCGGATATTACCATGTCCTTGGATGGAATACCGCCAAACAGATTGAGCATATAAAATTTCAGGTTTCAGTTTTGAGCCCCATTGTTCCGTTGAACCAGCCGCCTCCACAATCTTAAGGCCAATCCCCCCTGTTCATCGGCCTGGAAATATCTGCTGGTTTTTCTCGGTACAAAGACTATTCCAAGTTTGTCTTCCCCCCGTCTGTAATGCCGGTACTCCAGAGTAATCACTTCTCCCCTCCTGTCCAGGTCCATCCATAAGTAAAGGGGGGCCTGCCCCAAGGTTTCTATAAGCATTTCCTCACTATTTATGCTTTTCCCGTTCACGCTCAATAAGATGTCCCCTGACTCTATCCCCATCTTACTGCCTATATAGTCCGGCAGCACCTCCAACACCCGGAGCCCTCTCCACGGCGCACCCAGTATCGGATTCCCTTCCAGCTGGCTTTTTTTTGCGAAATGGAGAATGGTTTCATGCAGAATCGGCATTATTATTGCACCTGTATAGGACATCCAGACAAATCGGACAGATAACACAGCCAATCCCAAAAGGAAGAAACTATAAAGCATTATCAGGAGTCCGGTAAGCCGGGTATGCCGCCTGGGCAGGGCAGTAACAGCCAATCCGCTGTATTGAAGCATGATTGCCAGAGGAAGCAGCATCAGCCCGCTTTCATTCTGCATTCCAAAAAACGGCCACCAGCCGGGCATGGGTATGGTTCCGCCGGCTGCTGATATGGCTTCAGCAGGGACAGTAAGAACAACCAGGGGGACAGGCCATAATCTGTTCATTACAAAAGCCCCGATTGGTTTGAACCTCTTATGCTCCATTACTACCGGCAGGGCATAACGATGTCCGTCCAGGATAATGAGAAGGCCCTCTGTCATATGCAGAATACCGATAAGTGCGATAACGGCGGACACATCTATTTTAGGCCATCCAAAGATGAGGCTTAAAAGGGATGCAATTCCTCCTGCATAGGAAAAACATAAATATCGTTCATTGAACAAGGTAAGTATCAGGGCAAAAGGCCAAATAACCAAAATTGTATTCAGATCAAGGGGAACACCGATTATGACAATCAGAGTGCTGGCAACCAGACCTGTAATCATTCCATACAGCATTGCATACATTAATTGATTAACAACTGTATCCCGCAGAAACCCCAGCCAGATTTCTTCCAAATGCATTCTTCTTTTGATTTGCAGATAGCCCATCATCAGGATCAGGATATAAAAAAAACTGGTAATGGATTGGGCAAACGCGGTTATCAGTATCTTGGTCAGTCCGGGCACGTCCATCACTCCTTTACCCAGTTATTCCTGAATTTCTCCCTTTTCCCGCAGCATGCTCTTTACTTCCTCAATCCCCCTTGTAAGAGGAGCATCCAGTTCTATGGGAAGTTCTTTGGTGGGATTATTCAACACGAACTCATAGGCTTCTTCCAACTCGGCAACCTGGATATCAGGAACGATGCCTGCTTCATTAACTACATTTCCTTTGGGAGTAAAGTACTGGGCTGTGGTCATCTTTACCACATCCCCCTCCTTAAAGGGACCGCGTATAGTCTGCACCAATCCTTTCCCAAATGTGGTTTCACCGATTATGACTCCCACTCCATGATCCTGTATTGCACCGGATAATACCTCAGAAGCGCTGGCACTGTATTTGTTGACCAGTACCGCAAGCGAAATATCGATGTGCTCTTTGCCGCTCTTGTACTCCTGCCGTCTGCCCTTATTGTCTTCACTGTAAAGTATCAAACCTTCCGGAAGCAGGATATCGGCAATGGCAACACATTCGTTCAGCAAGCCACCGGGATTATTCCTAAGATCAAGCACCAGACCCTTCATTCCCTGGGAATCCAGATCATTCAGTGCTTCAACAAAGTTTGCAGTTGAGTTCTGATCGAAGCGGTAGAGCCAGATGTAGCCTACTTCACTGTCCAGCATTCTGTATTCCATATCCGGGATATCTATTACAGCACGCACTATTTCAAATTCCTTCACTTCTCCCCTGCGCAGTATGGAAACCTTAACCTTTGTTCCGGGTTCGCCCCGCATTTTGCTCACGGCATCATCCAGCATTGTGCCGTCAACTTCTTCTCCGTCAATAGCCACAATTTTATCTCCGGAAGTAATGCCCACTTTTGCAGCAGGACTGCCCTTGAAGGCAGTTACTACAGTAATGGCATTGTCCAGCACGGACACAGATAAGCCGACTCCGGCATAGGTTCCTTCAACATCTATAAGAAACTCCCGATATTCATCTGCTGTAAGATAATAGGTATAGGGATCGTTTACAGATGCCACCATCCCTTTCAGGGCACCTTCCAGCAGAACATTTAAATCCGGCTGTATCAGATAATCTTCCATCATGACCTTCTTTATCTGATTGAATTTTCGATAGAAGTCTCTCATTTCTGCATACTCTTCAGCTTGTATAAAATTGCCCTGGCTGATCATCATGTACTCATATAATTGAACGGTTACAACAGATGATAATACAGCAGTGACAAGAATAAGGATAATGGCAGCCAATACAGCCGTTCTTTTTTTTATCATGAAATGTCCTCCCAACTACTACCTGCGTTGTACTCATTATAGCATTTACAGGATGTTTATACAAAGAAACTTTCTTTTATGATGAAATATTAAAAAAACAAAGGAGCCAGGATAAACCTAAGCTCCCAAATTGTTTTCGGTCTCCGTCCTATTCTTTAATACCAGGGATCCGACTTCCAAAACCCGGTTCCCGGATCAAACCCTCAAGTGCTTCCTAATAGACAAGACACTGGCGATAACGCCTACAACACTGCCAACCAGCAGGAACAAACCCACAATCTGATAAATAATACTCTCAAGGGGCAGAAGCTGCAACAGTGACAGGATATTACCCTCCATAGGGGATTCTGCAACCTGCTGAACCAGAAGATAGTATATACCCGCTGTCAGAGAGCCGGCTATAACGGCGCCCATTATGCCAAGGGAGATTCCCTCCATTATGAAAGGCCATCTTATATACCAATCAGTGGCACCGATATATTTCATAATATTGATCTCGCGCCGTCTGGAATATACGGATATACGTATAGTATTGTGAATAATGATCATCGCCATAATAATCAGAATAACCACAACGGCCAGACCCAGAATACGGGTGGCATTGGCAATGCGGGTAATGGTATCCACCACATCTTTGCTGTACTGAACCACCTCAACCTTGGTCAGCTTTCTGAGCTTTTCCACCATTTCAGTTACATAATCAGGATTCTCAACCGTAATGTGGAAGGAGTCCGGCAGCGGATTGTTCTCAGCTGTATAGCCGTCCAGGAGATATTTCTGTTCTCCCCATTCCTCTCGCCAGTTTTCCAGGGCCTCGTCCCTGGAAACAAACTTCCATTCCTTAATTCCTTCCCAGTCATTGAGCTGCCTGCTCATAGCTTCAATTTCATGGCTTTGAACATTATCTTTCAAAAATACTGTGATTTCTACCTTTGATTCCAAACCCGAAATTATGTTATTAAAATTTAAAACCATTGCCAGCACCAGACCCAGAACAAACAGAGCTGCGGCAATGGCACTGATGGAAGCCAGAGACATGATCCGATTACGGAAAACATTTCGAAAGCCCTGACCTGCCATAAGCCTCCATGTTCTAATCTTCAAAGGAGTACTCTCCTTTCTCTTCATCGGACACTATGCAGCCTTTGTCGAAAGTGACAACTCTCTTCTGCATGGAATCAACAATATCTCTGGCATGGGTTGCCATGATAACCGTGGTTCCTCTGCGATGAATCAGGTTTATAATTTTCATAATTTCCCTTGCTGTCCTTATATCCAGGTTACCCGTCGGCTCATCGGCTATCAGAATTGAAGGATTATTTACCAGAGCTCTGGCCAGGGCAGTTCTTTGCTGTTCTCCGCCGGATATCTGATTGGGATAGGAATTGGCCTTGGATGAAAGGCCTACCATGCCCAATATTGCCGGCACCTGCCTGCGTATTTCCTTTCTGGTAGCTTCCACAATTTCCATGGCAAAAGCTACATTTTCATATACGGTTCTGTCGGGCAAAAGCCTAAAATCCTGAAACACAACGCCAATACCCCTTCGGTAGAAGGGAATTTCCTTAGGTTTTATACCTGATAAATCAACATTATTTACATAAAGTTTGCCTTCTGTAGGTTCTATCTCTTTAAGCAGGAGTTTTATCAGAGTGGACTTCCCTGCCCCGCTGGGGCCTACCACAAAAACAAACTCACCGCTGTTTATGGTTAAATTAACATTACGCAAAGCATGAGTTACATTATCATAGCTCATGGATACATTTTTGAATTGTATCACATACTAAACCTCCCAAGTATATCTGTCCATTAACATCATCATAATTTTGAAGGTGACTGCATGATGGAAATTGCGAAGATCCAGGCCCATGACTTTTTGAATCTTGTCCAAACGATATACCAGAGTATTACGGTGAATGAAAAGCTGCCTGGCTGTTTCACTGAGGTTCAGACTGTTTTCAAAGAATTTTTCGATGGTATTGAGCATTTCATCGCTTAAGAGTTTTTTATACTCCTTTACAAACAGATCTTTGCTGTACTTCTCGCACAAGTGGAGGGGAACATCATACAGAAAACGCTCCAGCAGCAAGGTGCTGTACATATAGATGCGGTTGCTGGTATTGTATATTCTCCCCACTTCTATGGCACGGGTGGCCTCTTCATAGGATTCCTGCAGCCTGAACAGATTTTCCTTGGTTCCGCCGATTCCAATATATGCCTTTATCGAAGCTTCATTTTCTATGGTCTCGTCAATGGCATTTCCCAATTGAATCAGATCTTCATCATCTATATCTTCAGTAACAGCTTTTACCAGAGAAACAGTCATGCCGTCCACAAGGACCAGGATATCTTCCTGACTCCTCGGAAAGGCTTTAAGAAGCATTCTGTATACATTATCAGCTTCAATTCCCCTTGTCCTGATAATAAATACGCAGCGGGGAAGCCCCAAATCCAATTTATAATCCCGCACAAGCTCACGCAACTCCAATTCTCCCAGCTGATTCAGGAGTATACGGCGCATAACCTCTTCCTTATCCAATTTCTGAAGAGAATTCCTCAACTGACTCTCTAAAAGGGATACAGTCAAAAGGCAGTAATTTCGGATAACCCGATTAGTACCTTCCATGGCGAGAAAATAGGTCAGTGATTTGTCCACTGTAAATTTCATATATGTGCGATTATTATCAATAAATATGGCCTTGTCCTCTTCCTCGACAATGCTCTTCATAATATCGCCCATTGTACCAATACGGGATTTGTCACTGCTGGCAACAATCATTCCATTGGCATCCAGAATATCAGTTTCAACCTGGAGACTTCTTACCAGCTTCTCCAATATTTTTTGCATTCTTTTTTCCATTAACATGCCATCACCTGCTCTGATATTTAGTATACATAATTTAACCTTCTTTGCAAAGGAGAAATATTATCCACAACTTTTTTCCTAAAAAATATACCCGCAGGAGATAAATTTAAAAAACAAAAAGCAGAAATATTACCTCCTACATGATTAATATTTCTGCTCTGATGACAAAAATCCTTCTTTTTCTGACTACATCAGAAATCTTTATCTTTTATCTGGTTAACAGTGTTTCTTCGGTTTCTTTATCGAAGAAGTGCAGTCTGTTGGTATCAAGGGCAATCTTAATTGTATCGCCTGCTCTTGCAGTAGATCTGGGGTCTACCTTAGCAATGCAGTTTACTCCGTCAATATTCATGTACAGAAATGTTTCGGAACCCAGAAGCTCAACAACATCAATGTAAGCTTTTACTGTGGAGTCTTGTGCGTTCTGTATGAAGATTTCTTCATCATGGAAATCTTCCGGACGAATACCCATGATAACTTCCTGTCCGACATAAGCGCCAAAGTCTTTGAACTTTCTGACTTTGCCTTCAGGAATCTTAATCTTCTCGTTCTGGGTCATAGCAAATACATCGTCGCCCTCTTTAACCAGTTTTACCGGGATAAAGTTCATCTGAGGACTGCCGATAAATCCGGCAACAAAAAGGTTTACTGGATGATCATACAGTTCCTGCGGTGAATCGACCTGCTGAATGAAACCGTCTTTCATAACTACGATACGGCTTCCCATTGTCATAGCTTCTGTCTGGTCGTGAGTAACGTAAATGAAAGTTGTCTGCAGTCTGTTGTGCAGTTTCGTGATCTCAGTTCTCATCTGAACCCTCAATTTTGCGTCCAGGTTGGAAAGAGGTTCGTCCATAAGGAAAACCTTTGGCTCACGAACAATAGCACGACCAAGTGCAACCCTCTGTCTTTGTCCACCGGATAAGGCTTTTGGCTTTCTATTGAGTAGATGTTCAATATCCAGGATTTTGGCTGCTTCTTTAACCCTTCGGTCTATTTCAGCTTTTGGTGTTTTTCTTAATTTCAGACCAAATGCCATATTGTCATATACGGTCATGTGCGGATATAGTGCATAGTTCTGGAAAACCATCGCAATGTCTCTGTCTTTGGGTGCAACATCATTCATCAATTTATCACCAATGTATAATTCACCTTCGGTGATTTCTTCCAAACCGGCAACCATTCTCAAAGTGGTGGATTTTCCACATCCAGATGGACCTACCAATACGATGAACTCTTTATCTTCGATGTCCAGATTGAAATCACTAACCGCTGTAACACCGCCATCATAAACCTTATAGATATTTTTCATAGTAACACTTGCCATTAGAACCCCTCCATTAAATGATTTTCGCACCCATCGATGCAAAAAAATGTATTCCGGCGAACCGTTAATACAATTAATATTATAGCTGTACAAGTAGAATATAGCTATAGCTAATACTCACAAATTTCCTCAATAAGTTTTTGAAAGACTTGCATAGTTTGTCTGTTTTCTTTTGTAATATATGGAATTAAATGTTTGGTTTGTCCACCTCCTACCGCTATTTTATGAGTTTTATTTCCGAAATATGATTGCTGGATTAACAGATTTTTTGGAATAATTTATATTAATTATTGCATATTTATAAATATTTACGTATAATTATAAATATATACATGATAAGGAGCATGAAATATGGAAAAACTGATTACAAGAGTCAATATTTTAATTGAGGCACTGCCCTATATACAGAAGCTGAACGGTAAAACCGTGGTGATAAAATACGGGGGAAATGCAATGACATCCCGGGAACAGGTTGAATCCATCATGGAAGATATTACACTGCTCAAATATGTGGGCATGAATCCCATCGTAGTCCACGGCGGCGGTCCGGAGATAAACAAAATGCTTAAGATCATGAATATTGAGAGCAAGTTTCACAAGGGACTTCGAATAACTGACAAAGCCACTATGGAAGTAGTGCAAATGGTGCTGACCGGCAAGATAAACAAGGACATTGTTGCCCATCTGAATTCTTTAGGCGGGAAGGCCATCGGTTTGTGCGGCATGGACGGAAACCTCCTGGTGGCAGAAAAAATGGAGCCTGCAGACGGGGTGGATCTGGGTTATGTGGGAAAAATAACTCATGTAAACAGTGATATGCTGAAACTTCTGGCTGAGGATGAATACATACCTGTAGTTGCACCCATAGGTACTGGTACTGACGGAACTGCCTATAATATCAATGCAGATACTGCCGCAGGGGAAATTGCCGCTGCCCTGAAGGCGGAAAAGCTGATATTCCTGACTGACGTAGACGGCATCCGCCGGAACCCTGATGATCCTGATTCCCTGATCTCATCCATTACCATTGAAGAAGTCTATGATCTTCTGGATAAGGGAATTATCAGCGGAGGCATGATCCCCAAGGTGGAAAGCTGCATCCAGGGAATCGAGATGGGCGTCAACCGCACCCACATCCTAAACGGCACCATTCCCCATCCCATACTGCTGGAAATATTTACAGACGTAGGAATAGGCACCATGGTTACCACATGAACCTATTTGGTTTAACTGAACTGTTTAATTTAAACTAAATATGCTTCTAAACTGTACGCCTCCATGAATAGACTGTATAAACCAATGCATATATTTCTTTTGGATTATACTTCTGTTTACGGAGGCTGTTTCTTTTGAAAATAAACACCAAATCCATGCTGTACGGGGCCATGATACTCTCAACAACCAATTTAATTATCCGGCTGCTCGGCTTTGTATATCGTGTCATTATAAGCAGAATGACCGGCCCCCAGGGCATGGGGCTGATACAGCTGGTAATGCCTGTTTTTCATATTGCAGTAACACTTACGTCAGCCGGCATTCCTGTTGCAGTTTCCCGCCTAATATCTGAAAAAAATGCAAAGAAAGATATCAGCGGGATGAGCAGTATTATGAAGGCAGCTTTCACAATTGTACTTTTCGTTTCTGCTGCCACAGCCCTGCTGGCACTTTTCAATCTTGACTTTATAGCCGGCAGAATCATAAAGGATATGAGAACCAAAGGAGCTCTTTTCATCCTCTTTCCCTGCATAGTCTTTATCGGAACGGGCACCGTTTTGAAAGGATTTTTTTACGGTATTAAGGATATTCATCCCCCTGCCCTTTCCGGAATTCTGGAACAACTGGTGCGAATGGCTGCTGTCCTTGGCCTGCTTTTCTGGTTTATGCCGAAAAACAACCCGGCCTTTGCCGCCATGCTGGTAATGCTTGGAACCGTACTTGGTGAGATTGTAAGCCTGCTTATCCTTCACTCATCATATTACCGCTGCAAAACAGATCTGCAGAAACAATACAGACAAATTAACATTCCCGCAAAAGGGAAATCAGCATGGTATGATAGAATAAAAAGGCTCCTTGTCAGGGAAGTATCAGAAAACCTGAAAAAGACAGCAGGAAGCATAATCGCCATAGCGCTGCCCATTACTGCCACCCGCCTCATCCACTCCTTTATGTCCGCAGCAAACTCCATTCTGATCCCCCAGAGGCTGACAGCCGGCGGAATGCCGCAGGAAGAAGCCATAGGACTCTTCGGCATAATGTCCGGCATGGTGATGCCTCTCCTCTTCCTGCCCTTTTCCATTACCAATGCTCTGACGGTTGTTATAATTCCAAATCTGTCTGAAAGTCTGGCAATGAAAAAATGGGAAGATATCCGAAACAAGATAAATAAATCAATTAAAATGACCAGTATAATCGGCTTTCCTTCCACTGCATTACTAGCCTCCCTGGGAAGACCTGTCGGTGACCTGCTTTATCAACAGCCCCTGGTTGGAACCTTTCTCATTCCCCTTTCCCTTACCCTGGTATTCCACGCCCAGCAGCATACCTTAAGCGGTATCCTCCAGGGACTGGGCAGGCAGAACCGGGCAGCTGTTCATTATATTATAGGCAGCATAATCCAGCTTATGTGCTCCTGGTTTCTCCTGGCAGATCCTCGCATAGGCATATGGGGCATGGTCATAGGATTTTCACTTTCCACTATAGCGGTGTCTTCAATTAATATGATAACTGTTTTAAAGACTGTAAATATGAATTTTTATTTATTCGACTGGGTATTAAAGCCGGCATTTGCAGCCCTGCTCCTTTATTTGACGACCAATGCCGTCTATGGTATTCTGGACAGCTTTCAGACTCCTGCGGTAATAAACCTGGTACTTTCTGCCTCGCTGGGACTTACACTTTTTGCATTTTCCCTCTGGGCAGTTTCAGGTATTCCTTTTCCGGGCAGATTAATAAAAAAAATATATTAACAGTTAAAAAAATAAAGTAAACATGCAAAGAAATTTTTTTATTTTTATATTGCATGTTTATTCATTTTGTTGTATAATTATAAAACATTCATCAGTTGAATTGCTTAAAAGCCGTCAACGGCCTGTCTTACAAGCAGGACGAGTCAGCATAAATGACAAATGCTATATATAAATGAATATGTAACAATGAAACGGAGGATATATAAATGCAGCTTGAAGATACCATAAAACTGGATCAAAGCTATTACATGAATACATTCGGAGAAAGGCTTCCGGTGCAGTTTACTCATGGAAACGGCGCTGTCTTATATGATTCCAATAATAAGAAGTACATAGATTTCATTGCCGGCATAGGAGTAAATTCTCTGGGGTACAATCATCCCAGTCTTGTGGAAGCCATTCAAAAGCAGGCAGAAAAACTGCTGCATTGTTCCAACCTTTTTTATATTGAATCCCAGGCAAAACTGGCAAAAATATTGTCCGATGCCAACCGGGGCGGAAGGGTGTTCTTCTGCAACAGCGGTGCAGAGGCCAATGAAGCAGCCATAAAGCTTGTACGCAAATACTTTCATGATCAAGGCGCCCCGCATAAATATGAAATTCTCACTGCACAAAACTCCTTCCACGGAAGAACCCTTGCCGCCCTGGCTGCTACCGGACAGGAAAAATATCAGAAGCCTTTTGAGCCCATGCCCTCCGGTTTCAAATATATACCTTATAACAATCTGGAAGCAGCTGAAGAGGCTGTCACGGAAAATACCGCCGCTGTCATGATTGAGGTGATCCAGGGGGAAGGCGGTGTGATAAAGGGAAGCACGGAATACATACAAGGTCTTGAAGCCCTGTGCAGGGAAAAAGGCCTGCTTCTCATAGCGGATGAAGTGCAAACCGGAATAGGAAGGACAGGCAAAGTTTTTGCATACGAACACTATGATATAGAACCGGACATTATTACCCTGGCAAAAGGTCTTGGCGGAGGAATACCAATCGGAGCTGTAGTGGCAAAGGGCGAGGCTGCGGAAGTATTAACTCCCGGCAGCCACGGCTCCACCTTCGGCGGAAACCCTCTGGCCTGCACGGCGGGACTTGTGGTAATGGAAACCATTTTAGAAGAGGATTTCCTGGATCAGGTTAAGCTTAAAGGCAATTTTTTTGAGTCCGGCTTAATTGGAATGAGACAGAGAAACTCTATTATTGATGAGGTAAGGGGCATAGGGCTAATGCTGGGGATAAAACTCCATGAAGCCATTCCCGGCAAAGAGGTTGTACAAAAAGCACTGAATGCGGGATTCATAATTAACTACGCCGGTCAAAACACCTTGCGGTTTCTGCCCCCGCTGATTATTACAAAGGAAGAAATCCATCAATTGCTTATAACCCTGGAAGGCATCCTAATGCCATACTTTTGGAAATAGCCATAATTCTGCGAAAGGAAAGATAATGATGTTTGCAAACGGCAATTTAAAAGCAGGAATAGATAAACCATTTAGTCAGAAACACCTTCTAAGGCTGCAGGATTACAGCCCGGAAGAAATTTTTCATGTTCTGTCGTTAGGGATGAAGCTGAAAAATGAACGGAAAAACAATATAGAGCACCCTCTTTTGAAGGGAAAAAATCTGGCAATGATTTTCACCAAATCATCCACGCGAACCCGGGTGTCCTTTGAAGTTGCAATGACCCAGCTGGGAGGCTCTGCTTTATTCTTAAGCTCCGCCGATATTCAACTGGGCCGCGGGGAAACCATTGCCGATACTGCCCGTGTGCTTTCTCGTTATGTAGACGGCATCATGATTCGTACATTCAAGCAAAGCGATGTGGAAGATCTGGCCAAATACGGCACGGTGCCGGTTATTAACGGTTTAACCGACTTATATCACCCCTGCCAGATCCTGGCTGATCTTATGACTATATATGAAGAAAAAGGCAGCTTTAAAGACCTTAAACTGGCTTTCCTTGGAGACGGAAATAATGTGGCACATTCTTTGATGATCGGCTGTTCCAAGCTGGGCATGCATTTTGCCATCGGCTGCCCGAAAGGCTATGAACCCAATCAGGATATTTTTGAAATGGCAAAGAAAAATGCAGAGAAGAGCGGTTCGACCATAGAAATATCTCATGACCCGGTTGAAGCTGTTAAGGATGCCGATGTAGTTTATACCGATGTGTGGGCCAGTATGGGTCAGGAATCAGAGAAAGAGGAAAGAAAAAAGGTTTTTTCTCCTTATCAGGTAAATTCAAATCTTTTCTCCCAGGCTAAACCTGATGCAATTTTCCTGCACTGTCTCCCGGCCTACCGCGGGCTGGAAGTTACTGATGACATAATCGACGGCCCGAATTCAAGGGTTTTCGATGAGGCAGAAAACCGGCTGCATGTTCAGAAAGCAGTTTTAGCATTGCTATTGAAGGGGGATTAAGTGATGAAACTGGAAATACGAAAAGCCACACCCGAAGATATACCTGCCATTCATCAGATTACCCAGGAAGCCTTTGGAAAATATGCCGCTGACCTGGGACTGCCTCAAGCAGTAGCAGCACTTAAGGAAACTGAAGCAGATATTCTGGCGGAAATGGAATACAAAACCATACTGATTGCCACCCTGGACGGCATTCCAGTCGGTTCCATCCGCTATGAAATACAAGAGAACAAAGTAGCTTATATCAGCCGTTTCGGAGTTAAACTGGATATTCAGAAATGCGGCGTAGGCAGGGCTTTGATGGAAGCAGCCGAAGAAGATCTGCGAAAACAGGGTGCCGTAATGATCACCCTTCATACCGCAACAAAGATGACCAATCAGGTTCGGTTTTACTATGGTTTAGGTTTTTATGTACATTCGACAACAACCGACAAAGGTTATATTAGAGGGCTTTTCTGCAAAGAATTGACAGATAATATGACAACTGAATTATTTGTGTAAACATCAAATAAACTCTTTCCATTGCAAATAAAGTCGTTCCTTTGCAAATAAACATGTTCCTTTGGAACAGGGTTAAGGGTATAGGTTTAAGGGGTAAGGATATTATCCAATAAAATAAATCAATCCTTTGTAATCCATTTATAATGCTGGTTACAAA
>ERZ773359.1028-NODE-1028-length-39768-cov-225.147156_pt1 | contig 39768 bp, 38 predicted proteins | sample MGYA00374955_ERZ773359 | MGnify/ENA primary metagenome ERZ773359 (study PRJEB29098, sample SAMN04486028) | biogas fermenter metagenome | study: EMG produced TPA metagenomics assembly of the Biogas fermentation microbial communities from Germany - Plant 4 DNA1...
TCTTTTGTCACCGATGATACAAGGAAATAGTCGCCGTTGACCCCGCACAGCTTGAGGTTCTTTCTTGCCCTTTCGATGTTGGCCAGGGGAGAGTCTATCTTGGTTATGATTCCGAAGATGGGGACGTTGAACATGGTGGCAAAGCCGGGAGGTGTGGTGGGCTCTTGTCTGGTGGCGTCCTGCACCACAAAAATCGCATCGGCATCCATTGCAGTAGTTGTGACTGCATAGTTTAACCTGGGTATATCCATGTACTCACCGGGGATGTCGATGAAGCCATTTTGAAAGGTTAGGGCCTGGGTCTTTTTGGCTTCCCCTGTGCCGGTAATTGCTTTTATGAGGGAAGTCTTGCCCGCACCGGAAGCTCCAATCAGCATGATCTTCTTGTCCAATTATTTCACCTCGAAATGCTTTTGCGTATATTTTAGCATAAAAACTTACGGTCAAGGAACTGATTCCTTGACCGTCACCGTTAACTATGCAAGTATTATGCCGCTACATCGGATTTGGTATCAACTTTTTTCGGAGCAAATAAGCTGGCCACCATTATTGCCGTTACGCCGGCTACCAATTTGCCCACGATCATGGGGAAGATCATTTCCTTGGCCACACCGGCGGTAAAGCCGAGGTGGTCGCCGAAGGTAAAGGCTGCGCTTACGGCAAAAGCTACGTTCAAGACCTTGCCCCTCGGGTCCATGTTGTGGAGGATCTGGAACATGGGGATGTTGTTGGCCAGGGTTGCTACCATGCCTGCGGCAGCCACATCGTTCATTCCCAGCGCCTTGCCCACCGACATCAAGGGCTTTTTAAACACCTTAGTTATGACATTTACCATGGGGAAGGCCCCGGCCAATACTATAGCAATACTTCCGATTATTTCTATACCATCGGTAATGGGAGCCATTCCGGGAATTATGACAATACCGGTAAGGGTTTCGACGATTATAGCCGCCAGACCAATGGTGATGACTACTACCACGCCTTTGCCGAAAACGTTAAAGCCGGATATCATCTTGCTGGGTATTTTCCACAAGCCCAGGGCTATCAGGGCTGCAACTAAAACTATGGGAACCAGGTTGCTAATAACCATGCCTATGGGGAAGCCAGCCACCAAGCCTCCGGCAAAGCAGCCGATGGGAATGGTAATCATGCCTGCCAGGATTCCGGTAGCAAGGGCACCATGGTCCTCCTGCTTGATTATGCCAAGGGCCACGGGTATGGTAAAGACTATGGTTGGGCCCATCATGGCTCCGAGGATGGTGCCTGCAAAAAGGCCTGCCTGGGGGTCTCTCGCCATTTCCATGGCCAGGGGGAATCCTCCCATGTCGTTGGCCAGGAGGGTCGTGGCAAACATGGCCGGGTCAGCCCCCAGTGCAGAGTATACCGGCACGATTATCGGCTCCAGTATTTTGGCCAGAACCGGGGCCAAAGAGACTACACCGACCATGGCCAGGGCCAGCGAGCCCATGGCGTTAAAGCCTTCCTCAAACTGTTCCCCCAATCCGTACTTGTTGCCAAGTATCCTGTCAATCGCACCTAAGACCATGAAGATTACCATGATATTGAGGATAATTTGATTGATACTCAATATATACACCCCTCTCCTGTTCTATAGTTGCTTTTTTGCACGCTGAATAATTAGGAAGACCGTTTAATATATTCAAATCACTGCCCATCATAAGTTCACATTTATACCACTTCCTTTGTTGTCGTATATTTTCTTGACCAGGGAAGCTACATGTGCTCCTGCTTCCACCGGCGGCATGCCCTTGTCGTGAATGTTGGAAACGACGCTCCTGTCCGATTCGACCGTGCCCTTCTTCGGCCTCCAGCAAAGGTAGGCGCTCATGCTGGTGGCGGTTCCGAGGCCGGGCCTTTCTCCGATTAGTTCGACCACCACATCGGCCTGAATCACTTCATTTACCGCATCCATTACGGGTACGCGGCCGAACTTGATAAAAAATGGAACTCCCACTTCCATGTCGTACGCTTTCAGGCCTTCCAGCAGTGCCGGGAGAAAGTCGGGGACATTGGCCTCGATGGCCTTCGAGCTCAAGCCGTCCACCACGATGACCTGCACCTGGGGCTTTAAGGGGCATCGCTTGCGAATCTCTTCCTTGGCCTCCTCCGACAGTATCCTGCCCAAGTCGGGCCGGGTCAGGTACTCATCCTTGTCCCGGACCACGGTCTTGACGGTAAAGAGCCCCATCCTGTCCAGGAAATCATCGGACACGTCGCTGAAGACCGCATCCATGGCAGAAGCATGGTCCGCCCTAAATCTCAGCCAGGGAATGGTGAGGTACCTGGGGCCAGTTCTTCCCAGGGCGATGCGGGCAGGTGTGAGGCTTTTCAGCCTTATCAGGTATTCTTCATCGATGGGCTCTTTTATGAAGACTTTTTCATAGAGGCTGTACTCCGAAATATCGCTAAACTCTACCGTTTCTTCATTATATGTGCTTTTTTCAACTTGATTCTCGACAGACCTCATTTCAATGTCAGCTTTTTCTTCCTTGCCCTTTAGCTCCTCTATTACCTTCCTGACGATGCTTTCAATTTGCTCATCTTTAAAAAGTGCCATCGTATCACCTTCTTCCCGGAGGCGTTATTTTTGAAAACAGGGAAGGATCGCCGGCAATTTCCGTCAGCTTGCCGTCTTTCATTATCCCCATGTCCTCCAGCCACTTTTCAAATTCCGGCGCCGGCCTGAGGCCAAGCAGCTCCCTAAGGGTTGCATCATCGTGGTAGCTGGTGTCCTGGTAGCTGAGCATGCAGTCATCGCTGCCGGGAACACCCATGTAGTAGTTGGCTCCCGCCATTGCCAAAAGCATTATGGCGTTTTCCTGGTCATTCTGGTCCACCTTGACGTGGTTGGTATAGCAGGGGGCCATCCCCATGGGCAATCCTATGAGTTTGCCCATGAAGTGATCTTCCAGGCTGGCACGGATTATCTGCTTGCCATCGTACAAGGTCTCAGGGCCAATAAAGCCGGATACGTTGTTTACCATAAAGGGCATGTATCTCCTGCCAAAACCGTAGGTCCTGGCTTCAAGGGTCTGCATATCCGCACCGTGGTGGCTTTCCAGGGACAGTTCCGAACCCTGGCCGGTTTCGAAGTACATCAGGTTTGGCCCTGCAGCGTAGCCTTCCCTCTTTATCAGGTCAAGGGCCTCATCCAGGATGGATGCACTGACGCCGAATACCTTGTTGCAGCTTTCGCTGCCGGCAATGCTCTGGAAGAACATGCATGCCTTTGCGCCCTTCTCCACCGCCTTCATTTGTGTTGTCACGTGGGACAGCACGCAGTTTTGGGTGGGTATGGCCCATTCCATGATGAAATCGTAGGTGGCATTCAGTAGCTTTATGGTATTTTCTACCGTATCTTCATTGGGGTTTATGCCGATTACCGCATCGCCGGAGCCATAGCTGAGGCCCTCCATTACCGATGCCAGGATGCCTTCTACGCTGTCGGCGGGATGGTTGGGCTGTATGCGGTAAGACAGGGTGCCGGGGAGACCAATTTCCGTCCTATTCTTGGTGACGACCCGTATTTTGGAGGCGGCATAGACCAGGTCCATGTTGGACATGAGCTTTGCCACGGCCGAAACCATCTCAGCCGTAAGGCCAACCGAAATGCGGCGTATGTCCTCTCCGGCGGTGCCATGGGAAAGGAGCCATTCCCTAAATTCCGCTACCGTCATGTGACTGATGCTGTTATACACTCCCTTGCAAAGGCCGTCATCGATGACCCTGGTGACTTCGTCCTCTTCGTAAGGAATGACCGGGTTTTCCCTGAGCTCCTTTAAGGTCAGTTCCGCCAAAACCCTCTTGGCCGCTATCCTCTCCTCATTGCTCTCTGCAGCAATTTTGGCAAACACGTCACCGGACTTTTCCTCACTGGCCTTGGCCAGGATTTCCTTTATGGAAAAGAAGGTATAGTGTTTGCCAAAGAGTCTCGTGGTCCAAGGCATGCCTAATCACCTCCCAGCATGCTTATTTTTTCCAGGACCAGCTCTGCAATTTTATCACACAGGGCAGGGTCGAGCTTTTTTTCATTGCAGATTTCCCTAATCATCTCCCTGATACTCTCGCGACTGTCCCTTTCCTTTAGCTTAATTCCCGCCACCTTTAAGGCATCCTTGGCCCCCGGCAGCAGCATAGTATCGGGGTCAATATAGATTTCCTTGACTCCCTGAAAATAGAGTTCCTGTATGTCCTGAGCGGTTATTATTTTCCTGCTCACCATTTCACCCCCTCAAAGAACAGCTTTCAGCACGTCCCTGGAAACCGATGGAATTACTATGCTCTTTACCAGCATTCCTTCCTCTTGAGCGGTCTTTACGCCTGCCTGCACGGCGGACTCCACGGCACTGACATCGCCCAGCATGGTAACGTAGGATTTGCCGCCCAAGCCCATGGCAGGCCGTATTTCTACCAGTCTAGCTCCTCCGGTCTTGGCTGCGGCATCTGCTGCCAGAATGCAGGAAGCTACCGAAAATGTCTCGATGACCCCCAAGGCACTGAGGCTTTCAATCTCTTCGATTGCGGTAGCTGCCTCCAAGGCTGTGAAGACTTCCCTGTGGACATTTGTGATGAATATGCTATCTGCCAGGTACTGCTCTACTATCTGCCTGCCCACATTAAGTGAGTTTCGCACCGCCTCCACGTCGCCACCTATCAGGACGATGTATTTACCGGGGCAAATAGGCCTGGCTAAGTACAATTTGACCGGTGCTTTCTTGACCATGGCATCGGCTGCATCAATACCTGCAGCTATGCTTATGCTCTCTATGAAGCCTATTGCTCTTTCCACCTGTCATCCACCCCCCGGATAACAATTTTGTCGTTGTCGCATTTGACAACGGTGCCATCGATACTGGCATGAACGTGACAGCCGAGTTTGTCTTCCGGAACCCTGCCAATGAGCTGGCCCTTCCTTACCTTCTCCCCTTCGGCAACTATCGGAACTGCAGGTGCTCCCGCGTGCTGCTTCGTACGTATGGTCACTTCCGGGGGCTCTACGAAGCTGCCGTCCACCAAAAAGCCATGCTTGTCGTACTCCGTTATCTTCAGCCTGGCCTTCAAACGTCCGGTAGGGACCTTCCGCCAGTCCCTGGCCTCTCGGGGCAGGAATTCCGTCCTTTCTGTGCTGTATCTTAAGCCGGCTTTGGCCATTTCCTTTTTAATGATTGAATTTACGTATCTGGGCGATAGCTGCTGAGGGCAGGAATAGGCTTCGCACAAGCCGCACTCGCAGCAAAGGAAGGCCTGTTTTATGTGGCCGGTGCTGAGTCTAAAGCCGGCAATTTGCATGGTCTTGTTGGGCTGCAGGTCGTGGCCCAAAAGGTATCGGGGGCACTGCAGAGTGCAGTACAGGCACTGGATGCAGGCAATGCTTGCCATCTTAAGGATGTAGTCAAGGTCGTATTCCTTTTGCCTTACGGCGTGATGATTCTTGGGGAAAACTAATAGGCCGCCGGTAACCTTAGTAATGGGCGAGTCGGGACTTACGATGTTGCCCATCATAGGCCCGCCATCGATGATGACCTTGTCCTTATAGTCAATGCCTAGGAAGCTTAAAAGCCAGCCGATTTGGGTGCCTACGGGTACTCTTAAGGTAATCGGGTTCGGCACATCGCCGCCGACGGTGATGAATTTGTCAGTTACGGGAAGGCCCTCTTCAATGGCAAGGCAGACATTGTACAGGGTCTCGATGTTGTTTACGATGGCCCCAACGGCAAGAGGTATCCCCCCTTCCGGCACCACCCTGCCGGTAACCTCATATACCGTTACATGCTCGTCGCCTGCGGGGAAGAAGTCCTCCATCTCAAATAACTCCACATCCAGCTTGGAGCTTTCCCTGTACTCCTTCAGCGACTTGATGGCATTTTTGTACTTGCGCTTTAATGCAACTACTGCCTTTTTTGCTCCCGTGTACTCTTTTAAATGGTTTAAGCCCTTCAGCACCTTGTCGGGGAATCTGGCCATTATTTCCTTGCTCACATCCAGGAGCGGTTCGCATTCGGCGCCGTTGGCAATGTAGTAGTCGATGCCCTGCTGCTGGAGCTTTGCATAGGTGGGAAATCCTCCCCCTCCGGCTCCTACTATGCCCTTGTCTCTCAACAGTTCCCTGATATCCAATGTCACCATCTCCTAGCCGCTAGATTCAAAATCCATGGAGTCTATTATCCCTACAACCGCAGCATCTATGGGCAAGGACTCACCGGTGGCTTTGCGCGCGGAACTTCCGGAAGTTACTATTACCAGCTCCCCGATGCCTGCCCCTATATTGTCTACCGCCACAAAGGGCGGGCCGATTTCCCTTTGGTTCTCGTCGACCTTGGTCACGATTAAAAACTTCTGGCCCTTCAAGGCCTCCTCTTTTCTCGTTGCCCATACGTTGCCCTTGACTCTGCAAATCTGCATCTATTTCACCGCCCATTCGATGATGATATTTTTGTCCTTGGCTATGTCCCTTGCCATGGGAGTTACGATGGTATTGGGTATAAGCGCGATGCTGCCATACCCTGCCTGGGCAGCTTGAAGTATCACATCAGCCGTCACGGGCGCCCTTTCCTGGATGACCAGGGTCTTGCCGTCTGCAGCGATCGGCGACTCGCTTTCTCCCGATGCTTTCCGATCGTGAGCTAACAGGTAGGTTAACTCCTTTGCCTTACAGAGCTTTACCCCCAGCTGTTCAATCCTCCTCAATATTTCATTTACCATGCGGCCATAAGCGGGGGGCATGGCCAGTGTATTTATGGAGTCGGTGACGGCGATTACTTCCTTTTTCAGCAGCAGGCCGCAGGCCATGGCTTCAGTGGCCACAGAATCCCTTATGCCCACGGCAGCTTTGGCTGCGGTGTTTTGAGTCAAGGTGGGAAAGATGATGGCTTTGGCCTCGTAGATGGCATAGTGCAGCTTATCTGCCGGGAGTTCTTCAAATTCTATCGTCTCGCGCACCCTTTCCCTGCCGATGACTTTCTCCGCCGCCGGCGTAAAGGCTGCAAGCAAAGCATAATCTCGTGAAAACCCCTTTAAACCGGCAAGCACTCCGTCCAGGTTTTCCGTGCCGCCGGTAAAGACAAGAATCAGTTTGTCTTTGTGCTTAGGGTTTTCTCTGTTTTCCTCTTGGACTTTCATCTCGCCGTCGAGTCTCTTTAGCACTTCCCGGGTTACGGCGTCAATAATATGCTTCAACTCTTCTCGATTCAAAAGTGTTCACCCCCAAACAACTAAGAGCAATTCCTAAGGGTGTTACAAGTAACGGGTTCCGCGGTTTTACGGTAGGAATTCCCAGTTCATCCTCTATGATCTCTTCGATGCCTTCCAGGCAGCAGGTGCCGCCCACAAGGTATATGCTGTCTATGTTAAATCCACGTATTTTGTCCTTTATGATGCTGGCCACCTTCTGCACAACGGGCTTTACCATGAACATGACCTTTCGGTGGTTCTTCGGGTCTTTTTTGAAATCTTCCGCCTCTTCGAAGCTCATCTTTTGGGCACCGGCAATGACCAGGGAGAAGTGGGTCCCGCCTGTTGGCTCGTCGGCAGTGTAAACTACCTGGCCATCCTGGATGACGGCGATGCCGGTTGTGCCGCCGCCTATGTCCACGACAGCTCCGTTGCTAATGCCCAGGACGTTGTTGGCGGCCGTCGGCTCATCTATCATGTTGATGACCTCAAAGCCGGCACCCTCACACACGTAAAAGTGGGACTTTACGGTGCTCTTGCCCGTGTCGGGAGGAAAGGCGCCGGCGCCTTTGACAAGCTCCGTTCCAAGTTTTGCTTCCAGCTCGGTTTTTAGCTCCCGGAGTATACTGGTGGCCCCGGTAAAATCCACCACGACGCCGTCCCGCACCACCTGGGCGAAGCGGTAGCTTGCGGCTACAGGGTTGCCCAGGGAGTCCACAACGGTGAGGACCATGTAGGCAGTTCCCAAGTCGATGCCCGAAAAGAGTTCCCCCTTGAAGGCTTTCGGCCGGGCCATACATCCTTCCAGCTGATAAATGAGGCTGTCTGCCCTATCCATGGAAAACACGGTCAGACCCCTCCTCTCTCCAGGTACACCGTATCGTTGTTTTTTATGCCCAGGGCATTGGCTTCCTCCACATCCAGGTGGCATTCCAGGGCGTAGTTGGGGCTGACCCGGACGATCACGTCACCCAAAATCCCCCGGCGGGGACCCGAGTTAAACCTGATTCTCACCATCTCCTTGTCTTTGATGCCATACTTTTCTGCATCCTTGCTGTTCATGTGGATATGCCGCCTGGCCACTATGACCCCTTCCTTCATGTGGACTACTCCGCGGGGGCCAACCAGGTATATGCCGGGACTGCCTTCTACCTGACCGGAATCCCTGAGCACCGGCTCGATTCCAAGGTGATAGCAGTCGCCAACGGATATCTCCAGTTGACATGCCTTCCGCAGGGGACCTACCACCCTGACCCGGTCAAAGTGGCCCTTGGGCCCAATCACCTTGACCGTCTCCGCGGCAGCAAACTCCCCGGGCTGGCGCAGAAATCTCTTAATGTTAAGGGCTTCGTCCCCAAAGAGGACCTGTCTGGCATTTTCGTCCAGGTGGATGTGGCGGTTGGAGACGGTCACCGGGACGGGAATCTGCACCAGCCTGGCAGTAAGTTCTTCAGTTATGAGTTTTGCCAATAAATCCCTATTCATAATATTACCCCTGACCTTTATATTTACCGGCTTCTAAGCGGCACATCATGACGTATACGGCGCTGCTCAAGCGATTTAAGGCCGTCAGTATGTCTTCCCTCTGGGGCCCCTCCGTCGGGTCTAGAAATGCTTCCACTGCGGCAAGTTCCGTTTCCCTGACCTGGGTTCTGACTAGATTTAGATAGGCCATCATCTCTCCCATTTCATAATTGGGCAGGATGTGGGGGACGCCCAAGGCCTTTTTGGGATTGTGGGAAATCTCGCGAATTTCCTGGTGTGAAAGGCCGAAGAAGCCAAAGTCCTCTACGGGCTCGGATAGGACCTCTGCCCTTAGAAGCTTTCTGACAAAGTTTAATATTTCATCCAGGTCCTTGACTATGTTTTCCATTCTCAGCTGTTTTGCCCTTACTTGGGCCAACAGAATGTGTGCTTGCAGGGAATCTATTTTTCCCCGGAGCTTTATCCTGGGATGGGTCTTGGGAACCAGGTAATTACCCCGGAGATGAGTATAAGCTTCCGGCTTTTTATCGGTGCCTATGTCCGTCCCCAGCAGGATGTACCTCGGCTTTTTAGGTGGAGTTTCCGGATCTGCTGCAGTTTTGCCGGGGTCCTTGCTTTCTTCCCGGAGAGGCGTTTTTTCATCCGAAAAGACCAGCTCGATTTTGTTTTCATTGAGAAAGCTCTTGGCAGCCGGTGTGAGAATGGTGCCCGGAGGAACCCTGTACGTTGTGATATCACCCAAGTTCTTCAGGTCGCTTCGAAGGTCCAGTTCGGTTATGACTTTCACATTTTTCACACTCCTAGCGCTGCAAAAATCTTTGTTGTCAGGTAAGCCCGAAAAGGGGGCTTACCTGACAACCTTTCAGCTTTTACAGGCTTTTAGGCCTTTTAACGGAAGCGAATTATTCCTTTTTGTCCAGCCGGGGCAGGATGTATTCTACATCGCTGTGGGGTCTTGGTATTACGTGGACGGATATCAGTTCACCGACTCTGGCTGCTGCTGCGGCTCCCGCATCGGTGGCGGCTTTGACGGCGCCTACGTCGCCTCTCACCATGACCGATACAAGGCCTCCGCCTACATGTTCCTTGCCGATTAAGGTTACATTGGCGGCTTTGACCATGGCATCTGCCGCCTCGATGGATGCCACCAATCCTTTAGTTTCAATCATGCCTAATGCAATCTGAGTGTTTGCCATTTTATCTTGCCTCCTTATATTTGATTAAGAAATTTTTTTAAGAACCTCTTTGATGATTTTTTCTATCATTTCCTTATTTAAACTATCATCCGTCTCCATGGAAAATAGCTGATCCTTTAATTTCTCGGGGCTTATAATCTCATAAGCCAAACGCTTTATGTTCAAAAGGTTCATGGGGCCAACGTTGTCTGAGGTCGAGTTGCCTCCCAGCGTCCCGCAGCCCAGGGTGAGAGATGGAACGAGTCCCGTGGTCCCTCCGATGGCACCGAGACATGATGGTGTGTTTACCACGATTCGGGAAGCAGGCTTTTCAAGGGCAAAGCGGGTTATGATCACTTCGTTTTCTGAATGGATGGACAGGGTGTGTCCCATCCCGCCCAAGGCAAGGAGCTCTTTTGAAAGCTCGCAGGCCTCCTGCCAGTTGTTGACTTCGTAATATGCGAGGAGGGGGCTAAGTTTTTCCCTTGACAAGGGGAAGTTCATCCCCACCCCTTCCAGCTCGGCGATCAGCACCTTGATATCGGGGTCTACTTTTATACCGGCCCTTTCCGCAATGATGGCGGCGGGTTTTCCAACTATATCCGGATTTAAGCTGCCATCTGGCCGAAAGGCGTAACGCTCCAGCTTGTGTATTTCCTCCTTGGACAAAAACCGTCCCCCGGCTTCCTCCAGTGCCCGGCGCACCTCCTTGCTGTTTTCCTTTTCGCAGATGATTGACTGTTCGGAGGAGCATATGGTGCCGTTGTCAAAGGTCTTGCTGTAGATAATGGCCTTTACCGCTTTTCTCGCATCGGCACTCCTTTCAATGTAGGCCGGGACGTTGCCGGGACCCACGCCGAAGGCGGGCTTGCCGGAGCTGTATGCCGCCTTCACCATGCCGCTGCCGCCGGTGGCCAGGATCAGGGCCGTGTCCGGGTGCTTCATGAGCAAATTTGTGGCATCCAGGGTGGGATAGTGGATGCAGCCCAAGACCCCTTCGGGGGCTCCCGCGTGGACAGCAGCCTTGTGCATGATTTCAACGGCCTGGCAGGTGCAGTCAACGGCCCTGGGGTGCGGACTGAAGATTACCGCATTTCGCGCTTTTATGGATATCAGGGATTTAAAGAGGGCGGTGGAGGTGGGGTTGGTGGTAGGTGCAAGGCCTGCTATTACTCCTACCGGTTCTGCTATGTGGTACACCCGGTTTAGATCGTCGGAGTAGATGATGCCCACCGTCTTTAGGTCCTTGATATTGTCGTACACCCGCTTTGTGGCAAATAGGTTTTTTATGACCTTATCTTCATAGTCCCCTATGTCGGTTTCCTCTACAGCTACTTTGGCAAGCCAGCGGGCTGCCCGCATACCCTCTTCGGCCATGGCCTTCACTATCTTATCGATTTCTTCCTGACTGAAGGTGGATAAAATCTCCTGGGCTTCTTTGGCTTTTTGGATTAGGTTTCTGACTTCCTGTATTGACATTAAATCTTTATCTATCCTCATCATCGCTTAATTCATTTCCTCCCTCCTTTTTGACAAAGTCCATCAAGGAGTCTATGAGTTCTTGCTTCCGCATCCCCGAGATCTTGGATTTTTCAATATCAGGTACGGGCAGGGCTCTGAGGACCCTTCTGAGTGCCCTTACACCGTACCTGTCAAGGGCCTTGTCTTCATCAAGGAGTACCTCCTCCTTGGTCCCTTCAAGGAGCTGCCTGAGTGTAATAACTGCCGCAATAAGCTCATCTTCCCCATACGTAGGCTCGCTTGCTTTTTGGTCATCTTCTTCGTCTGCCACTTCTTCTTCATCTATTTCCTGCTCTAGGGTCGTCGCCTCCTGGTCTTCTTCTTGTTCTTCGTCATCTGGCAGGTCTTCTATAATTTCCTGTTCTTCGACCATTTCCTCTTCTTCATCCATTTCCTGCACCAATTCAGCTTCGGGCTCTTCTGCAAGGCCAGCCTTCATCTGGATCTGTTCTACGATGTTCATGGTGTCATCTGCGGGGCGCGGAATGACGTGTATTCCCGTGACCTTGCCTACCTTTTGGGCGGCAGCCGACCCTGCTTCCACCGCCGCCTTCACAGCACCTACTTCACCCGTCACCGTTACGCAGACGAGACCGCCTGTAGTAAAGCGATATGAAATTAGCTCTACGTTGGCCGCCTTGAGACAGGCGTCTACTGCTTCCACGGCAGCCACAAGACCCCTTGTCTCAATCAGGCCTATAGCATTTTTGGTCATTTAAATCACTCGCTTAGAATCTTTTTGGATGGGCCGCCACATCCATGACTGCTGCCGCAAAAGCGTCACAGGCGGCCTTGCAGGCTGATTGACTCCCTGTCAGTAGGGCTCCTGCAAAGTTGGTCTCGGAAGGTGGCCCGAAGAAGACCTTCATTTCAACTTCAGCAGCTTTTATGGCAGCATCCACCGCATACACAGCTTCGATCGGAGGAGCAATCAGGTATGCCAAAGGCTGTCCTTCAGGAATATTGCTCATTTCCGATAGGTACGATCCGGTCCTAGATATGCACTGGGCATAGAAGGCAATCTGGCCCTCTTCGTCGGCAGCCCAGAAAAAGGCGTCATTTTCTGCAAAGTCTATGGCCGCATTGATGCCGCTCTTTACCTCAGCAGGGTTGGGGCCGGCAAGGATGCCTATGAATTCACCAGAAAGGGGCCCTGAGGCGTGAGCAGCTCCAGCGTAGAAGGATTTTGCGTATACCACTTCCACATCGGCTTTTTTGGTAGCCTCGTCAATGGCTGTGTACCCAACGTCATCGATGTCCATGGTGAGCATGCCGATGCTGCGATGTTCGGGCTTCAAGTTGAGTTCCTTTTTTAAGTAATCATTGACATTGGGAATCAGTTTTACAGCCAGCACTTTCGCTTTGATAGGTTTGAATCCATACATTATGCTGAACCTCCCTTTACACGTTTAATTTCAGGCCACTGGCCTTGGCATCATAGATTTTCTTTGCGATACTCGCCACGTGGGCTCCGGCCTCTACCGCCGGCAGGCCTCCGTCGTGAATGTTGGAAACCAGGGTCCTGTCGGACTCGATGGTGTCTTTGTTGGGCTTGTAGCACATGTAGGCGCTCATGCTCTTGGCCGTTACCAGGCCCGGCCTTTCTCCGATGAGCTCGACAAGCACGGTGGGCTCGAGCAACTCGCCGATATCATCCATGACCGCAACTCTTCCGTACTTTACGAAGAAGGGTTTGCCCATCTTGAGGCCGTAGTTTTTAATTGCCTGCTCGAAGGCGGGGATAAAGTCCCGGGCATTTGCTTCGATGGCCGTAGAGCTCAGCCCGTCAGCCACCACCAGCTGCACATCGGGAGACTTGGGGCACTCCTGGAGGATCTTCTCCTTGGCTTCCTCGGACAGCTTCCTTCCCAAGTCGGGCCTGGTCAGGTACTCGTCCTTGTCCTTTACCATGGTTTGAACCGTAAAGAGGCCCAGTTCCTCGATTAGCCCGGGGTCAACTTCTTTTAATACGGCGTCTTTTGCGGCGGCCAGGTCGATTTTGAACCTCAGCCAGGGATCCACTTTAAAGCGGGTACCTGCCCTCCAGATCCCGATGCGGGCAGGGGTGGTGCTCTTTAGTCGCGCAAGACCCTCCGGATCCAGGGGATTCGGTATTTCCGACCACTCGCTCAAATCCCGCGTCCCAAGGTCCGGCAAGAACTCGCCTTCATCGGGGCAATCCGCATCGCACTTGGCTTCTTCGGCGGTGGAAACTGCGGGATTGCCGCCGATTTCTTTTAGATTAAGCTCCTTTATTACGCTTTCCACCAATTCCCGAATGTCCTTTTCCGAAATCATCTTTTCTACCCCCTTATTTCAAGAAAATGGTGGGATCTCCAGCTATGGCTGTCAATTTGCCATCCTTCATAATCCCCATTTCTTCTAGCCATGGCTCAAATTCCGGGCTGGGTCTGAAGCCAAAGACCTGCCTCATAGTGGCCACATCGTGGTAGCTGCCGCACTGGTAGTTGAGCATGATGTCATCGCCCATGGGAACGCCGATGAAGTAGTTGGTACCTGCTACCGCCAGCAGTATGGCCAGGTTCTCGATGTCGTCCTGGTCCGCCTTCATGTGGTTGGTGTAGCAGATGTCAACCCCCATGGAAATGCCGGTCAGCTTGCCCATAAAGTGGTCTTCCAGGCCGGCACGGATGACCTGCTTGCTGTCGTACAGGTACTCGGGGCCTATGAAGCCTACCACGGTGTTGACGATGAGGGGATTGTACCGCTTTGCCAGGCCGTAGCAGCGGGCTTCCAAGGTGACCTGGTCCGCTCCGTGGTGGGCATCCGAGGAGAGTTCTGAACCCTGGCCGGTTTCAAAGTAGAAGTAATTGGGTCCCCGGCAGGTGCTGTGCTTTTTAATTAGCTCGTAGGCTTCGTCCAACATTTCTACCGAGATTCCGAAAGCCTCGTTGCCCTTCTGGCTGCCGGCCAAGCTCTGGAACACGATGCCTACAGGCACCCCTTGCTGAATGCACTTCATCTGTGTGGTGACATGGGCTAAGACCGAGTGCTGGGTGGGAATATTCCATTTGACGATGATATCGTATAGGGTTTGAAGGAGCCTTGCCACGTTTTCCACATCATCGTTTACCGGGTTTATGCCCAAGACGGCGTCCCCAACTCCGTAGCTTAGGCCTTCGTAGGTTTCAGCTACGATGGCATCAATGTCATCGGTGGGATGGTTGGGCTGAAGCCTTGCGGCCAAGGTTCCCGGGAGGCCGATGGTGGTATTGGCATGGGCCACCCTCCTGATTTTGGCTGCACCGGCAACCAGGTCCATATTTGAGCAGAGCTTTGCCACGCCTGCAATCATCTCGCTGGTGAGGCCCTGGCTTACCCAGTCGATATCTTCCCAGGTGGTATTGTCGTCAAAGATGTACTCCTTAAGTTGCCCTACGGTCCAGCTCTTTATCTGCTTGTAGGCGGTTTCATTTACCTGGTCCTGGATGACCCTGGTAACCTCGTCTTCCTCGTAGGGCACCACCGGGTTGTTGCGCAGGTCTTCCAGGCAGAGGTTGGCCAGTACCTGTTTTGCCGCCACCCTTTCCTCGTCGGACCTTGCCGCAATACCGGCCAAAATGTCACCGGACCTTTCGTCATTGGCCTTTGCCAGCACTTCTTTCACATCTTTGAACTTGTAGACATTTCCCCTTACACGGGTTTTTAGAATCATTTCACCTACCCCCTTATTAGCTATTTGAGAAAACTAAGGTCTTGATAACTACAGGTACCACACCGCCATCGTAAAGTGGCCTTCCTATGTCAATATAATCTCCCTCCTTCATGGAAAGCTGATCTATGGCAATAATGGGCCTGGGCTGGGTCAAGGCGTTTTTTAGGAGATTGCCAATGGCCTTGCCGATGTCATCTTCGCAGATGACCACCAGGGGGCCCTTTTGAAGCACTTGTCTTGCGGCCTTTGCTATGGCAAAAGCCAAGGCCTGCAGCTCCTTAAAGCTGTTGCCGAAAGTTTTGGGTACCACAATCGCCGGCAACGGGGAGTCGTTTTCGTGGGAAAACTTTTCAGCCTTTGTTACGATTTCATCGGTAACCTCCGCCAGGTCTTCCGTTGCCGTTAAATTTATTGCAGGCAGGTCCCTAAAGGGAAGCACGCTGGAGTCGGAGATGTATATGGTGGAGCCGCTGAGCTCGGTGGTGTGGACTCCCGCGCCGATGACGGTGGCATATATGGTCTCGTCGGGCTTAAACAGCTTAAAGGCTTCCTTTGCCATGGCCCGTCGCACGGACTGTGCCAGGGCAGGTCCCAAATCACCGAAGCGGGTGAGGTTTTTAATGTCGTCACAATCCTCATCATCGTAAATGAGCCTCCCTACGCCGCCAGAAAAGAGCAGGTACTCGGGCTGGATGTTTTCCGGCAGGGGGCCAATGGCCAGCTTTCTTGCCAGGGCATCCGGTCTGCCCTTGAGAATCGAGACCAGGCTGCCTGCCAGCGCATCGCTGATTTGCCGTATCTCGGGGAGGGACAGGCTTTGGCCTCTCGCAAGATTAATGTTGCAGTGCCCTGCTGTAACTTCGCCGCCCGAAATGTAGCCGGTCACCCTGCCAGTCCGGCTTTCAAAGCGGATGAGCCTGCCGCCGATATCAGCACACATGGTTGCAACAAGCTTCCCGTCATCAAAGACCGAGATATTTGTGGTGCCGCCGCCGATATCAGCATTTGCAACTAGGGCGTGGTTTTTGGCCGAAAAGGCCGCGGCCCCCGAGCCAAGGCCTGCGATATATGCTTCAAGGTGGGGTCCTGCCGTTGCAACTACAAAGGATCCAGCCATGCGGGAAATGGCGCTCAAGACGCTCTCGGCATTTTCCTTCCTGGCCGTGTCGCCTGTGATTATGACGGCACCGGTTTTAATCTCTTCCGGGTTTACCCTTGCCCTTTCATACTCGCCGCGCACTATCTGCTCTATGCCGCCAAAGTCGATAGTGGTATCGTCTACAAGGGGTGTAAAATGCACATCGCTTCGGTAGATGACGGTTTTGTCCACTATCTCGATCTTGGGCACGACAAAGCCGGAAGCAACATTTTTTATGGTAAGCTTGCTCAGCACCAGGGATGTGGTGGTAGTGCCTATATCAATGCCTACGCTGAAAATTTCTTCAGTCTTGCTCAAATGCTTCACCTTCTTTATTTGCAGTTATATACACAAAAAGCCTTGCTCGCGTGCAGCAAGACTGCACACGGCAAGGCTTCGTTGCCCGAAGAAAGACTCCCTTGTCTTTCCAAAGTTATAAGCTTGCAAATTCATGGCTTAATATGATGCTCTTGGCAATTTCACTCATGTCAAGGCGCTTTTCCATGCTGAGCCTCTGGATTTTTCGGTATGCATCCCTTTCCTTCATATTGTACTTGTCCATGAGTATTCCTTTAGCTATATCGATGACCTTTCGCTTTTCCAGCTTATCTTTAAGTTCCGCATTCTCTACCTTCAGCTGCTTTAAGCCCATCCACTTGGCCACGGCTACTTTTAGTGCCGGATAGACCTCGGATTCCTTTATGGGTTTGACGAGATAGCCGTATACACCTACGGCGGTGGATTGCTCTATCAGCTCCTTTTGATTGTAAGCCGTCAGCATGACTACCGGGCAAATCTCCTCTTCAATGATGATTCTTGCAGCTTCCAGGCCGTCCATGTGGCCGGGCATCTTAATATCCATCAAGATGGCATCAGGCATGGTGGAGCGCGCTAGGTTGATTGCAGTTTCGCCATCGGATGCTTCCGCAACTACGATACAGTTGTTTTCCTGCAGGATTTCCTTCAAGTCCATTCTGATTATAGGCTCATCATCCACCACTAAAATCCGCATGGCATACCTCCTCTACTATGAAATGGGGAAAGCGAATCTGTACCGTGGTGCCGTTCTGCCTGATAATATCAATGCTTCCTTTCAGATCTTCTTCCACCAATGTTCTGATGATATTAAGACCCAGGCTTTTTGATTGGTTTACATCTTTCTTGCTAAAACCTACGCCGTTGTCGGCAACAATGAGATGTACCTGGTTGTCCTTTTGTTTGATTTCTATATTTATGATTCCGGTGCTTTTGTTGACAAAAGCGTGCTCTAAGGCATTATGTATGAGTTCATTCACTATCATGATAAGTGAAGTGGCCTGCCGGGAAAAAAGTGTAAAAGAATCACAACTCAAGTTTATGGTGATGTGCCTGTCGTGGTCCACCATGTTGTGGATAATCATGTCAATCAGGTGGGTCAGGACGCTTCTGACATCCACCAGGTCCATGCCCTCCTTCGACAGCACTTCGTGGACAACGGCAATGCTCAAAATCCGGCTTATGCTGTCGTGAAGGGCTTTTTTGGTTTGTTCGGAGTCTACTCTTCGAGCCTGCATGCGGAGGAGACTAGCGACGGTCTGCAAATTGTTTTTTATCCTGTGGTGAATCTCCTTAATGACAACCGACTGCAGCATCAGTTCCTTTTCTTTCACGCGTATTTCCGTAATATCCCGAATCAGCATCAATGCTCCGGCGGCTGTTTCGTCAAAGCTCTTGAGGGGAACGGAGGTAAAGGCCAAGTTAAGGCCCCTGATCTGGGCTTCTATGTACATCTGCTCGGCTAAAACATCGTACCTGAAGTCCAGTTCCGGAAGTACATCCACTATCTTTTTCCCCTTGATTTCCTTCCCCCGAAAGCCAATCCTGTCGAAGACATCTCTGGCAGCTATGTTGTAGTAGGTTATTTCCCCGTTCTTGTCCAGGATGAGCAAGCCGTCGGGAAGAATGTTGGAGATCTTGCCCTCCGAAAATGCTACTTTAAAAAGAGTCTCCGAAAGATGTTCGGCGGTTTCCATCAAATCCTTCACTTTCTGTTCCTGGGAAACCTGTTCTGTTATGTCCTGCTCCATGATGAGGACACCTATGGTCCTGCCGCTTTTGTTGGTGATGGGAACAACGTTTTGCTTGATGGGAACCCCTTCCTGGCTGATACCCCTCATGCCTATAGTGGGAAAGCCCGTCTGCATGGTCCGTATAACTGCCGGCTCATTCTTTCTAAGGGCTAGCTGGCCTGCAACGGAAAACCGGTAGAGGGACCTGGCGGTCCGGGGTTTGGCTTCCGCTGCTACGATGGCAGCATCGGGGTCTTTTGTCACGCAGTCGATAAAGATGTCGGCCTGGGTGAGATCGGCCACTATCTGGAGCATTTCCGCCATTTTTTCTATTATCTTGATATCTTCATTTCTAAGGTCTGCATACTGCCGGCAGATTTCGGCCACACTTTTTGACACGATAGTCATACAACCTCCACCTCATGACCTTGTTATGGGAGCGGGGGTGAACTGCAGGACCTCCTCGAGGACGCTTATGACCTGCTTTAATGAAGCTTCTACAGATGCCACATCTCCCGTTATCACCAGGGAACCGCTGAACCTGTCCAGGAAGCCTATCTCGACTCCAGCTGCCTTGGTCGCAATATCTGCTGCGATGATGGCCCCTTCGCTGGGGGTAATGGTCATGATGCCTATTGCCCCTGCAGGTTCAAGGCCCAACTTCTGGTACAAGGAGGCATCCGGGCTTGCAATGAGATGGGCCAGGGTGATTTGTTTTCCCGGAACGTATTCCTGTATGATCCTCTGTTTTGCTTCTGGACTAGTCACATCACCAACCACCTTCTGCAAAGAAGCTGTTGTTTAATTATATGTTGGCCATGCTATATTATTACTTGAATTGCTATTTTGTTTTATTTCCTAAAATAGTCATTATTGTTAACTTCTATACCTTTTTTGACTTTTCCTGCTTTGTGCCAAAATTCTTTATATAAAAAGGCCACACCGGCATAGCTTGACCCATGCCAAGATGTGGCCTCATCGCCCTTTAGAAGACGCCCTTGTCTTCTGTTTATCGAGTTTGTACGGTAGTTTTGTACTATTATACAACAATATATGCAATATTTCAATATTTTTTTCAGAAACAACTTTCTCATAAATTATACACTTGTTAATTCTACAACTTTTTATATATCTCTCCCCTGTTACCTATAGTTAAAACAATGATAATTAAGTCTTTATCATTTATAGTAAATATTACTCTATAATCTCCCACTCTTAACCTGAATAAATCTTTATATCCCTTTATTTTTTTAACATCTCCGTCAGGCAAGTTATATATTGCTCTTGCAAGTCTTTTCCTTTGCTCGGGAGGTTGGCTTATGAAAAATTTTGCTGCTTTTTTCTCAAATATTACTTTGTAAGTCTTTTTCACTTATGCCTGCCTCCTCTAGAACCTCCTCAAAAGTGACATATTCACCATTTGCTAAAGCCTTCTGGGCTTCTTTTGCAAGTTGTAAATCAAAATCGTCTATTTCGTCATCAATAATATCTTTAATTTCTTTCAGTATGATTAGCACCTTGCTCATCTTGTCTTCCGGAATAAGATCGATAATTTTATGGGCTTGTTCTTTCAGAGCACTCAAAACAAACACCACCCTACTTTGAATTTAAATCTTGTGAAAATATTATATCAATACTGTTTCATTACTTCAATCATTTCACCAGGCACTTGCTTGAAACTTAACTCTCACTTAAAATTCACATAATAGAAGAGAGATCATTTTAGATCCAGCAATAGGATCCCAAGTTCAAGTTGTAAGCAAAGGCTGTGATTGTCAAGGCTTGCCTGCAATATTTCTTCGATTTTTTTAAGGCGGTAAAGGATGGTATTGCGATGCAGGAATAAATCTTCAGCGGTTTGGCTGAGGTTTTTGTAATTTCGAAGATATACGGAAAGGGTCTTGACATAATCCGTCCCGTTATTTTTGTCATACTCAATAAGCCTGTACAGCCCCGGATGGACCCGATAGTTGTTTTTGACCTTTGCCAGCAAATCATATACGGCTATGTCATCGTAATAATGCACAATGCCGGGTCTCTCTATGCTATCTGCCAGCAGCAAGGCCTTCTGAGCCTCATTGAAGCTCTGTGGAATTTCCATCAAGGTCTTATATGCCCGTCCTATGCCTATACATAGGTAATGCTGCTGGCAAAATTTCTCAAGGACCGGAAGTGCCTTTGTCAACATGTCTTTGCTGTTGCTCGTGGCGAGAATTACTATGAATTTTGACGAAAAGCTTATCTTTGAAGCAGGAATGTATCGGAGCGCAATGGATTGCACGCTGTCGTAATATTCACCGCCGATAGATCGGTTTTCCCTGTTGGCAATCAGCAGCACCTGGAAGTATTCTCCTAAAGACCAATCCAGGGATTTCACCCGATTCCATGCGCTGGCCTCACTGCTGATATTGCCCTTGACTAAATCTGCTAAAAGCTCTTGACCCAAGTACCCTCTAGCTTTAGCAATGGCATCGGACTTGGCAAACTCCAGGGCAATGACGGCGGAAACAAATTTTAGTATTTCCTGGTCCATTGGCGTAATGGGTTTTTCATACTCCAAAAGGGCCATGTACCCCTTCAGCTGTCCTCCGATTCGTATTTCCGTAACTAAGCGCCGAATATACTTTGAGAATTCGCCCTGGGTTAGAAATAAGGGTGAAGCCTCCCTTTCCAGTTGCTTTTCAAAACCTTCATATCTTAAAATCTTTACGATATCAATGGGACAGTATCCGCTTTCCACTATGGCCTTCCATATGGGGTCATCAACTTCCCCTGAACTTGAATAGCCCACAAGATCATAGCTTTCATCCGTCACTACCAGGGGATTGCCCAGGATTTCGGCCGATTTTTTTATTATGCGCGGGATGCCCAAATCCAGTGTGGACAGGTGAATCAGCTCTAAATAATGGTTTTGGATAATTTCCTCCATATTCCGCATGTGCGTTTTATAAAAGCCCATGATTTTGTTTATGGCAAGGACCGGGGATATGTCTTCACCTAAGCAGCATAGGCTTATATTGTACTGCTTGCACAGTTTATAAATCTCGCTTGCCTTAATCTTCTCATCAGGACCCGTTAACAGCAGCGAAGCCACTTTGCCGTCTTTAGCCAGGCTTTCAAAATGCTCCAATGCCGGGTCAGCGTCAAATAAATCTATGGGGGAAACCATGAGGCAATGTTTTAGGTCTATCGGTGTTAAATCTTCGAGGCTCATGGCAAGACAGACCTGGTTTAGTTCAAAGTCCAAAACCGCTTTTCCTACAAGGATTGCCTCTTTTGGCAGGGAAAGCTCATTTATTATTTGGCTTAATATCATGGCGAGTAACCCCCTAAGTTTTTTTATACTGTATCTAAAAAATCTTGTCAGGGCAAGCATTTTGTACAATTATCACAAGAAAAAGGGCTTAAAAACCATAACTTGCACAAAAGACTTAGTTATATTATATCGAATTAAGTAAATATGTGAAAGAAATCACGAATGAAAAGGAGGAATTTTTTAATGGCAGTTTACCCAAATCTTTTCAAGCCCATTAAAATTGGAACAATGGAGGTTAAAAACAGGCTGTTTCTAGCTCCCATGGGTACCGCCTTTGGCGAGCACTTGGTTCACAAGCCCACGGATAGGATGGCAGCCTATTACGCTGCTCGGGCGGCTGGAGGAACGGGACTTATCATAGTCGAACAATCAGTCGTGCAGCAGCGTGGGCTGTGGTCACTGAACGGTTGCGGCCTATGGTCCGACGATTTTATCCCAGCCTGGAAAAAACTTGTAGATAGGGTCCATGATGCCGGAGGGAAAATCATCGTCCAGGTGGGCCACTTGGGCCGTTCCACCATTGAGGCATTCAACGGCGGTTTTAAGCCTGTGGCTCCATCGGCAGTGCCCGACCATTACCTTGACAACGAAGTAGAAGAACTTACTTTGGAAGACATCGAACAATTAAAGCGGGATTACGTGGATGCGGTTATCCGCTGCAAAAAAGCAGGCTTTGACGGTATAGAGATCCACTGCACCCACGGATACTTGTTGGCTTCTTTCTTGTCAGGCCGTACAAACAAGCGCACCGACAAATACGGTGGGACTTTAGAAGGAAGACTGCGCCTGCCCCTTGAAATAATACAGCTGGTAAGGCGGGAACTAGGCCGCGACTATCCTGTAATCGCCCGGTTGGCCGCCCATGAGGAAAACGGGGGACGCACCTTGGAAGAAACCAGGGTAGTGGCCAGGGCATTGGTGGAAGCCGGATTGGATGGCCTGGATATTTCCTCAGGCTCCTATTCGGAACTGGATTGGGAGATTCCACCTTCCTATTTCGGTTATGCCATGAACATGGAGAACATCGAAAAAATCAAGCGCTCTGTTGACGTGCCGATTTTGGCAAGCGGCAGAATCACAGAACCTCGGCTTGCCGAGCAGCTGATAGCCGAAGGCAGATGTGACATGGTAGGCATCAACCGTGCTGGTATAGCCGACCCAGAATGGGGCAAAAAAGCCGGCGCCGGTGATACGGAAAGCATTCGCCGCTGCATAGGCTGTGTCCGCTGCATTGATGCGGTATTTTCCGGATCCCTTAGATGTACCGTCAACCCCTTTGTGGGCAAGGAAGACGAGCTCAAAGTCACCCCTGCTGAAGAAAAGAAAAATATACTGGTAGTTGGCGGCGGACCTGTAGGCTTGGAGAGCGCTATCCTGTGTGCCCGCCGGGGTCATAAGGTCACCCTTGTTGAAAAGAACCGCAAACTCGGCGGCCAGGTAAACTCAGCTACAGTACCACCACACAAGTATGAAATCGGCAGTCTAATAACCACCCAGGCTTATGAAGCCGAGAAGCTGGGAGTTGAAATAATCACGGAAGTTTGTGTGGATGCAGACTTTGTCAAAAACGGCGATTTTGACGAGATAATTGTTGCTACAGGAGCAAAGCACATCATCCCCGCTATCCCCGGCGTTGACAAGCCTATGGTAATGACGGCCGTGGACCTGTTGGAAGGAAAGAGGCATGCGGGTAAAAATGTTGTCATCATCGGCGGTAACATGATAGGCTGTGAAACCGCAGAGTTCCTGGTCGAGTACGGCAAAAAGATTACTATTCTTGAAATGCTGGATGAAATCGGTCAAAACATGGCCATCGTTCCAAAACCCTATGTGCTTTCAAGGCTGAGAAAATTGGGAGTAGAAATGCTCACCCAAGCTAAAGTTACGGCAATAGAAGATGACAGAGTAGTTTACGAAAAAGGCGGAAAAGAATACACCGTAGAGGGAGTCGACACCGTTGTCCTCGCGGCTGGAATGGAAAGTGTGAATGAACTGGCTGACGAACTGAAAGCCCTGGGCAAGCCGATTCATGTAATGGGCGACGCAAGCAATGTAAGTATAATCATGGAAGGCTTGGCCGACGTTTATGACAAGCTAATCAATGTGTAAAAGATTTAAAACAAAGCACCAACCGAAAAGGGTTGGTGCTTTGCATATGGTCCTCAACTGTCTTGTTCAGCTGCAAAGTATTTCAAATACACCCTGTAGAGGATTACGGCCGTCTCGGCCCTTGTGGCATTGCCCTTGGGGTTAATGGTATTGTTGGGATTTCCGACTATAATGCCTTCTTTGACCAGGATTGCAATGCTTTCTACGGCATAATCGGCAACCTCTGAGGCATCGTTAAATCTGCTGATGTCAGCATAGCTTCCCGTGGTCGTAATCTTGTTTGCTATCTTCAGTGCCCTGGCTACCATTACCATCAGGTCTTCCCTTGTAATTTGCCCTGATGGGTTAAACTTGTTTGCTCCGATACCCTTAACTATGCCCAGCTTTTTGGCTATGCCAATGGGCTCATAATAGTACATGCCTTCCTGTACATCGTCAAAGTTTGAATCAGAGCCATCGTCAGGAACCATATCAAACATTTTCAGCATTCTCACTAATAGGGTTATGAAGTCTGCCCTTGTGATATTGCTGCCGGGATCAAAGGTTGTTTCTGAAGTTCCCTGTATGATTCCTAAAGTGGCCAGTGTTTCTATAGCTTCCTTTGCCCAGGGGTAATCGTCAATGTCTTCAAAGGTCTTCTTTACAGGTGTTGGCTCTTCAGGTTCTTCCTTCGGCTTTGATGAACCGCCGCCACCGCCGGGACCGCCAGGTTCTTCACCGGAATCTTTTACTTTAAAATTCACCTTACCTACTATATCTCCTTGACCTACTACTACCGTATATTCGCCGGTTTCTGCATCCCCAGGCAGTGTGAACTCGTCATAAAACTCTCCGTCTGTCACTTTTAGAACGTTTATGTACATTACTGATCCGCTAGGTCTAATTACTTTTACGGTTACTTCTGCTAAATCGGTGTTTCCCGCTATTACTACCTTTTCGCCAGGCTTTTTGTCTCTGATTACCTCAAGGCTAACAGCTGGGTCATCAGCAGCCATGGTATGTAGCGGCAAGAGCATCGACAAAATGAGAACTAGTGCGACAATACTGACTAATTTTTTTCTCATTGGCCTACCATTCCTTTCTTACATTTTTTATTAATTCTATTATAAATAAAAAAGCAAATGAGAATCAAGGGAGAGTTGGCTTTTCTTCGGGGAAAATGTAGAAAATGGCAGTTTTCGGGGTTTGAATATCATAAATATTCTTCCAACCACTTTAATTATATCTGAATGGCAGGAGTTGTCAAGCAGCAAAACTGGATTAGAATTGGGCTATAAAAAGCTTGCCGCTTTTTGACAAAAAGGCCCTTTACGGGCCTAATCTCTCGTTTTATCTTTATTCTAATTCAAGGGCACCGGTGTTCAGGGCGTAGTAACGGCCCTTCTGCCTCATCAGTTCCTCATGGTCTCCCCGCTCTATTATTCTCCCCTGTTCCAATACCATGATTGCGTTGGCATCCCGGACCGTTGACAGGCGGTGGGCAATTACGAAAGTAGTCCTGCCCTCCATCAGTTTGTCCATGCCTTCTGCGATGAGTTTTTCCGTCCTGGTATCTATTGATGATGTGGCCTCATCGAGGATGAGGACGGTGGGATTGGCAATTGCCGCCCTGGCAATGGAGAGGAGCTGGCGCTCACCCTGGGAAAGGTTTTGGCCGTCCATCGTCAGCATGGTATCGTAGCCCTTGGGGAGGTTTTTGATAAAGTAATGGGCATTGGCCAGCTTTGCCGCTTCCACCACTTCCTCATCCGTGGCGTCCAGCCTACCGTACCTGATATTGTCCGCGATTGTCCCCTCGAAAAGGTGAACATCCTGAAGGACGATGCTCATGGTGCTTCTCAGATCCTGCTTCTTAATGCGCCTGATATCTATGCCGTCAAAGAGTATGCTGCCTTCATCTATCTCGTAAAACCTGTTTATGAGATTGGTGATGGTGGTCTTGCCGGCACCGGTTGAGCCTACGAAGGCGATCTTCTGGCCCGGCTTTGCATAAAGGCTTATGTTGCTGAGAACCCTTTGCCCCGGCTCGTAACCGAAGTTAACATTGTCTAAAGTTATATAGCCTTTAAGGGGCACCGTTTCGTATTCCCCGTTTTCCTTGGGGACCTTCCAGTAGGGGGGATTTTTCCCGTCCCTTACAAGGCAGACATCACCTTCATCCCTTTCCGCTTCTTCATCCAGAACGTCAAAGATGCGCTCCGCCCCTGCCAGGGCTGCAAAGAGCATATTGAGCTGGTTTGATACCATGGTAATGGGCCGGGATATGGTCCTGGTATATTGCAGAAAGGCCGCTATGTTGCCTATGGTCATTGAATTTTTCATCACTAAAAAGGCGCCGAACATGGAGGCCAGGGCGTACAGCACGAAGGACAGGTTGCCCATGATGGGCATGAGCATCACACCGTAAGTAGAGGCCTGGGTGCTGGCCCGGCGAAGCTGTTCGTTTTTCTCAAGGAATTTATCAATTGCCCTTTCCTCATAGTTAAATACCTTCACGACTTTTTGCCCCGACATGATCTCCTCTACATAGCCGTTCATGTCTGCCAGGGCAGCCTGCTGGAAGCGAAAGTTGCTAGCCGACTTTCGGCCTACGTATTTTACCGCAGCAAACATTAACCCCAGCATCAGGATTACTGTCAATGTGAGTATCGGGCTTAATACGAGCATCATGGCAAAAGAGCCTGCCACGGTTATGACTGCGACGATTGCCTGGGATACGCTTTGTTCCAGGGACTGGTTCAACATATCCACGTCGTTGGTGAAGGTGGACATCAAATCCCCGTGGGCCAGCTTGTCAAAATAGGAAACGGGCAGCTTTTGCATGTGGGAAAACATGTCTTCCCGAATCTTGTGGACCGTCTCCTGGGCCAGCCTCGCCATGAAGAGGTTCCCCAAATACTGGCTTCCGGAAATGCCAAGTACGATCGCTCCCATTATCAGCAGGTACCTGACAACTTGCGGGATGTCGCCAATCACGATCGTATCGATGATGGGGCTAAGCATGGCATTTGCGGCTATCTGTGAGGCTGCCGAGACTATAATGAAGAATATGCCGCCGAAAAACAGCAGTTTATTGAATCTGAAATAGCCAAAGAGCCTGAGCAGGGTGCTTTTCGTGTCTTTTGGCCGAAGGCGTCTGAGGCTGTTCTGGGATTTCATCACACGGCCACCCCCTTTAGCTGGGACTGGTAAATTTCCCTGTAGATGGGGGATTTGACCATAAGGGTCTCGTGATCTCCCATTGACTCTATTTTGCCCTCATGCATTACGATGATCTTATCTGCCTGCTGAATGGAAGATATCCTCTGTGCGATTATAATGGTGGTTATGTCCTTTAAGTCCGTCTTAAACACCTGCTGGATCCTGGCATCGGTAGTCATGTCGACGGCACTCGTCGAGTCGTCAAGGATTAGGATCTTGGGCGACTTCAGCAGGGCCCTTGCTATAGTGAGCCTTTGCTTCTGGCCTCCCGAAAAGTTGTCTCCTCCCTGTTCCACCCAGTGGTCAAGGCCGTCTTCGTATTTTGACACGAACTCCCAGGCCTGGGCCTGCTTTAAGACCTTGATAATTTCCTCATCGCTGGCATCTTCCTTGCCCCACTGCATGTTTTCACGGATGGTGCCGGAAAACAGCGTGTTCTTTTGCAGCACAAAGGCCACCTGGTCCCGGAGCGCCTTAACGTCGTACTCCCTCACGTCCACTCCCCCGACCTTGACGCTGCCCTCGGTCACATCGTAGAGCCTGGGTATGAGCTGGACCAGGGTAGTCTTGGAAGAGCCCGTGGAACCGATGATTCCAATGGTTTCGCCGGACTTTATGTGGAAATTGATGTCCTTTAATGTTTTTTCCGGGCTTCCCGGGTAGGAAAAGCAGACATGCTCAAATGTCACAGAACCGTCTTTTAACTCCTTTACGGGAGTCTCGGCTTCCTTTATCTCGGACTCGGTGCTCAGCACCTCTAAAATCCTGCCGGCCGATGCCGAACCCCGGAGCAGGTTCATGAAGAAAAAGGACATCATCAAAAGGGACATCAAGACCTGGGTAATGTACGTTATGAAAGATATCAATTCGCCGCTGCCCATGGTGCCGGCAGACACCTGTCGGCCGCCAAACCAGAGCACCGCGATGATGGTGGAGTAGACTATGAGATTTAGCATGGGCATGACGGATATGACCAGGGAAATGGCGGAAAGGGCAGTATTCTTTAAGTCGTCATTTCTCTCCTTAAAGCGCCTTTCTTCGTAGGACTGCCTGTTAAAGGACTTTACCACCCTGATGCCTATTAGGTTCTCCTGGATTATAGCATTGACCCTGTCAACTCGGCCTTGGAGTTTTTGAAACAGGGGCCTTGCCTTGGGCAGGATGATACCGATTGTGGCTGCTGTAAGGGGCACCGCCACCATAAAGACCCTGGCCAGGGACCGGTTTATGTTAAAGGCCATTATCAGGGCAAATAGCATCAAAAAGGGTGCCCTCACTGCCATGCGGAGGCTCATCATGGTAACCTGGCCGAGGGTGTTGCAGTCGTTGGTGAGCCTGGTTATGAGGGAAGACACGGTGAAGCGGTCGAGGTTTGCAAAGGAGAAGCCCTGGACCTTCTTAAAGGCCTCCTTCCTGATCTCCGAGGCAAAACCAAAACCCGCCCTGGCGCCAAAATGGGCGCTTATTACACCGAAGGCCATGGCCAGCAGGGCAACTCCAACCATGATAAGGCCGAGCTTTACTATGTAGTCTATGTCACGGTTTACTATCCCTACATCCACTATGCGTGACATGAGGTAGGGAATATATATGTCGCCCAAGACCTCCAAGATCATAAATATCGGGCATAAAACAGCGTAAAATTTATATTTTTTCATATACGGCAAAAGGGCCAGCAATTCATCTCTCTCCCGTCTTTGACGTTTACGCCAGGTATGATGTATACTTCCTAGAACAAAAATGAATCCCCCCGACAAGGCAATCAGAGATTACTTTCGGGGCCGGAAAGCTTCTTGTTTCACAAAAAGAAAGACTGTATATTAACAGCCTTTGTAGAGTAAAACAAAATATACACATCAATAAATGTGAAATTGCTCACACAGTAAAAATTATATCATAAAGTGCACTTTTTAACAATGCGTATGATTCCTGTTATCACTATGAAGACAGGGTAGCTTAGCTGCTGTTTTGTGACATATGGATGCTTAAAAGCCCCGGTAGAACCACTTTGTAGGCAGCAAAAAGGTCCAGGGCATGGTCACTATGGCAATGGCCAGGGCCAGCTTTAATCTCATGTGCCGATCTGCTATAAGTTTCTTAAAAGTGACTTTGTAGTTGAGCAGGAAAATAAGCAGGGCCGATACTGCCATGGCAAAGACAATTATCGCCAGGGCTACCGGATTGCTGAAGGGGTCAAAGTTTATCGCCGAGTATATTTCATAGGGTATTCCCAGGGAATCTCCCAGGATGCCTGTTGTAAAGAGGATGGCGGCGCCGATTAAATCGGACATGAAGCCAAAGACCCATACTTTATATATGCTGCCCGTGTAGAATGTTTTTAAAGCCAGGTTGTCAGATAGCTTAAATGCAAAGTAGCAAAGGCATATAACCAGGGAATCTATGATGAAGTTGCCGACTATCGTAACCAGGATCACGGGGGGAAAGAACAATAAAAGCCATATTGGGAAGATAACATTGTACAATTTGGTCTCTTTCATCATTTCCTCTCCTTTAAGCTGATAAATTGATTATATCAGGATTGCACAGCTTTATCCATTAATTATTTTAAGGATTTTTTGTGGTGACGTATATATTCGCCTCCCTTAAATTGACAAGCATATTCATGTATGATAAAATTTAGAAAAATTAAATATTCAGGGGAGCTTGTGTTGCAGGCTGAGAGGAAGCGAGTACAGCTTCGACCCTCATTACCTGATTTGGATAATGCCAACGTAGGGAATCGCTTTGTAAGTTGTAGGGAAGTACCTATTAGGCACTTCCCTTTTGTTTTGAATTACAAGGTCCCCTGTTACTGAAGCAATCCTGTATCGATTTGCTTCGTCAACCACAAACTAACAATAATAATTTGAAGGGGGTTTTGATATGTTCGAGAGTATCTTAAAAAATGTCTACGAGAAAACACCCTTGGTCCACTGCATCACAAATTACGTCACCGTCAACGATGTGGCAAATGTGCTTTTGGCCTGCGGCGGCTCGCCGATTATGGCCGACGACGAGGATGATGCGGTGGAAATCACCGCCATCTGCGACGCCCTGGTGATAAACATCGGCACCTTAAACAAAAGGACGATTGCAACTATGCTGAGGACCGGCAAAAGGGCAAATGAGCTTGGCCACCCCGTGGTCCTTGACCCGGTGGGGGCGGGTGCATCGAGCCTTAGGACCGACACCACCTTTAAACTCATGGAAGAAGTGAAGTTTGCTGTAATCAGGGGCAACATTTCCGAGATAAAAACCGTAGCAAGGGGCAGCGGCACGACCAAGGGAGTAGATGCGGACGCAAGGGATGCCGTGACGGAGGAGACCCTTGATGAGACAATTGCCTTTGCCAAGGAGCTCGGCGCGAAAACGAAGGCCGTAATAGCCATCACCGGCGCCATCGATATCGTGGCAGATTCGGATAAGGCATATATTATCCGCAACGGCCATCCGATGATGGCAAAGGTGTCCGGCACGGGATGCATGCTTTCGGCCATGATTGCCGCCTACTGTGCCGCTAATCCGAAAAATCATCTGGAGGCCACCGCGGCGGCGGTCTGCGTCTTTGGCCTGGCCGGTGAGCTGGCTTACGAGAAGCTTTTGAAATATGACGGCGGCACTTCTTCCTACCGCACGTACCTCATCGATGCCGTGAGCAAGATAGACGCAGAAGCCCTTAAAGGAGGCGCAAAAATTGAAACTAGATAGATCCTCTATGCTCCTCTATGCGGTTACCGACCGCACCTGGCTGAAGGGCCGCTCCCTTGCCGATGCCGTCGAAGAAGCTCTAAGGGCAGGGGTGACCTTTTTGCAGCTGCGGGAAAAGGACCTGGACTATGCTTCATTTCTTGAGCTGGCAAGGGAGATAAAAGGCATAACGGATAAGTACGGAATTCCTTACGTTATAAATGACAACGTTGAAGTGGCCATGGCTGTTGGAGCCGATGGGGTCCACGTGGGCCAGGATGACATGGCCCCGGAAGATGTGAGGAAAATAATAGGTCCGGACAAGATCTTAGGGGTTTCTGCCCAGACGGTAGGGCAGGCACTTTTAGCAGAGAAAAAGGGCGCGGATTATATCGGAGTTGGCTCAATATTCCCCACCTCCACCAAGCCGGATGCCGAAACAGTATCTTTTGATACCCTGAAGGCGATTTGTGAGGCAGTATCGATACCGGTGGTGGCCATCGGCGGTATAAACAAGGACAATGCCATGAGGCTTTCCGGCAGCGGCATCGACGGCATAGCGGTGGTATCGGCGATTTTTGCCCGGGAAGATATTGCAACTGCCGTTCGGGAACTGCGGGAGGCTGCATCCAGGGTGGTTGGACATGAACTTTAAAGGGGCGATATTTGACCTTGACGGCACCCTGCTTGACTCCATGCCCTTTTGGGAGACCTTGGGCTCGGAGTATCTTAAGGCAAAGGGCATAATTCCCCGGGAAAATGTAGATAGGACGTTGAAAACTATGAGTCTTCAGCAGGGGGCCCGCTATTTGAAAAGGGAATTTTCCATTCCCGGCAGTGAAGATGAAATTATCGATGAAATTGTAGCCATGATTGAGAATATTTACTTATCGAAGGTGCCCCTTAAAGCAGGAGCACTGCCCCTTCTTGAAAGACTTTACGAGGAAAAGGTCAGGATGTGTATCGCCACCGCCACGGAAAACTCCCTTGCAAAGGCAGCCTTAGAAAGGCTTGGCGCCCTAAGGTACTTTGACTTTATCCTCACATGTTTCGATACGGGTATGGGAAAGGACAGGCAGGAGTTTTTCCTGAAGGCACTGGAATTGCTAAACACTCCAAAAGAGGAAACAATCGTATTTGAAGATGCCCTTTATGCCATAAAAAGTGCCAAGGCAGCGGGCCTTTTGGTAGTGGCAGTGTACGATGAAAGCTTCCATGAGGAGCGGGAAGAGATAAGGGTCATTTCAGATTTTTATCTTGATTCACTTGAAGATTGGGAGATGATACTGTGAAAAAGGTACTGACTATAGCGGGTTCAGACTGCAGCGGCGGTGCCGGCATACAGGCGGATATTAAGACCATCACCGCCCATAAGATGTATGCCATGAGCGCCATCACCGCACTTACGGCCCAGAACACCACGGGAGTTTACGGCATTTTCGAGGCAACGCCGGAATTTGTGGGCCAGCAGCTTGACTGCATCTTTGAAGATATTCGGCCCGATGCGGTGAAAATCGGCATGGTGTCAAATATAAAAATAATTAAAGTGATAGCGGATAAGCTCAAGAAATATGAGGCAGAAAATATCGTGGTGGATCCGGTCATGGTTTCCACCAGCGGCAGCAAGCTCCTCAGCGACAATGCCATCGATGCGCTGAAAACACACCTGTTTTCCATTGCCACGGTGATAACGCCTAATATTCCTGAAGCCGAAGTCTTAACGGGATTTGCCATAAAGGCCAAGGAAGACATGCTCAAAGCTGCCGAAGAGATCTCAAAGCTAACTAGCGGCAGCGTACTGGTAAAGGGGGGCCACCTTGAAGGCTGTGCCGACGATTTGCTTTTCACGAAGGGAAGCGCTCAGTGGTTTGAGGGGCCCAAGATTGATAATCCCAACACTCACGGCACCGGCTGCACCCTGTCTTCGGCCATTGCCTGCAACCTGGCGGCGGGCCATGATTTGGCGGAGAGCATAAAAAAGGCAAAGGAGTATATTACTGGTGCCTTAAAAGCAAATCTCAAGCTGGGCAGGGGCCGTGGGCCTTTAAACCACTGCTTTAATTTGTGAAAAAATTATTTATTTATATACCATTGACAAATCCTAAATAGGACAGTAGAATATTAGTCAATAAATATTGAGAGATAAAAGCTGATACCTGTAATGCAATGACAGGGGAAAGTAGACTGACTTTCGGATTCATAAGCGAGCCGGGATGGTGAAAGCCGGTATGAAGGGGTCTTTCGAAGTTCCCCCTGGAGCAGTATGCTGAATTCCCCTAGGGGATAGTAGGTATACCGGAGCTTCCGCCGATACAAGGAAGCGGGTATAAAGGTGTAAAATCACCTCGTACCTTGAATGAGTGGGTTCTTTATGAACCAATTAGGGTGGTACCGCGAGCCTCTCGTCCCTTGCTGACGAGAGGCTTTTTTGATGGGCAAAAGGCAATCGGGAGGTGGTAAAGGCGGGCAAAACAGAAAAAAGGTTGAAACATCAGCGGCAACTGATATTTCAACCCAAAAACAAATCAGCCAAATATAGTTTACTACAATAAAAATTAATGTAAAGGATTTTCTGAAAAAACTTTTTGGAGGTCATGAAAATGAGAAAAATATTGTCAATTGCATTGTCAATATTGATTATAAGCACTTTGATTTTATCGGGATGCGGCAGCAGCAGTTCGGCTTCTGCTTCTTCCAGCTTGAATCTTGGCATCGTGCAGATTGTGGAACATCCTTCCTTGGATGCGGCCCGTCAGGGCTTCCTAGATGTCCTGGCGGAAAATGGATATAAGGAAGGGGATAATCTGGTCGTCAACTACGAAAATGCCCAGGGGGACATGCCCACTTTAAACAGCATAGCCCAAAGTATGGCAGGTGATAAGCCGGATGTGATACTGGCCATTGCTACACCATCGGCCCAGGCCGTGGCCAATGCCACGAAGGGCACTTCGATACCCGTTTTGTTTACTGCAGTAACGGATCCCGTGGCAGCTGGCCTGGTGGAGAGCATGGAAAAACCTAATACCAACCTTACCGGCACCACCGATATGGCACCGATAGCGGACCAGATAAAGCTGATTAAGGACATTGACCCTTCAGTGAAAAATGTGGGAATCATCTACAACTCTGGTGAAGTCAACTCGGTTGTCCAGGTAGAGATGGTAAAGGAAGTGGCAAAAGACCTAGGCCTCGAAATTGTGGAAGCAGTGGCCACTAGCACCAGCGAAGTGGACCAGGCTGCCAAATCCTTGGTGGGGAAGGTTGACGCCATTTACGTGCCCACCGACAACGTAGCCGTTACCGCCCTGGAAGCGATAGTCCAGGTGGCTGAAAACAACAGCATCCTGCTGGTATCGGCGGAAAAAGACAGCGTGAACAGGGGAACCGTGGCCACCATCGGCCTTGACTATTACAAATTGGGCAGACAGACCGGCGAAATGGCTTTGAAGATAATAGCTGGAGAAGCTAAACCCCAAGATATGCCCGTGGAGGTACAGGAGCAAAATGATGTGATAATCAATTTGAAGGCTGCAAAGGCTTTAAATGTAAGCATACCGAAGGAAGTACTGGATAGGGCTGTAGAAATTATCGAATAAAATTAAAACCGGGTCGGGACTTTCCTTTTCCCGACCCGGCAATTCTTTCCTCGGTGCATTTTACCATATGTAGTCTAATCCAGGACCCTAATGGCCTTGGCCCGGGCTTGCACCGGATATGATTCGGCTACGGGGCCTTGAAATACCACTTCCACTTTCATGCCTTCTTTTAGTTCCCCGGGTTCAAGCTCCTGGCCGTTGGTCTTTAAGATTACCGTATCCTTGGCAATTGCCACTCTGGCCTTATCGTAGTCGGTGTCGCTTTCAAGCTGGCCTTCTACTAGTACGGCAGCAACCTTTTCCTCATCATCCAGGTAGATTTCCCTTATCTCCCCTCTAACGCCTACCCTGTCATTGCCGCTCTTGCTGCAAGCGATAACTGCAAAGAGCAAAAATATAGCTGTGATTGTTAAAAGGACTTTCTTTGCGTTCACTGCAACAACACTCCTTCTAGCACTTTTACAACATTAGACGTAATTACTCGGATAAAGTTCCTTCTATTTTCAAAAGCTGCTGCTTTATATCAAGACCCCCGGCAAAACCCCTGAGGCTGCCGTCCTTTCCTATCACCCTATGGCAGGGCACCACTATGGGCACCGGATTTGCCCCGATGGCAGCGCCCACTGCCCGGACCGCCCTGGGGCGCTTGATTCTTTCTGCTATTTCCGAATATGCTTTCGTAGTCCCGTAGGGTATCTCGAGAAGTGCCTGCCAAACGGCCCTTTGGAAATCCGTGCCCCGAAGGTCAAGGGGAATGTCGAAGCTTTTCCTTTGACCGTTTAGGTATGCTTCAATTTGCTTTGCATAAAGGGCCAGCTTTTCCTGGCTTTGCACCAATGATGCTTTGGGGAACTGTTGCCTTACCCATTTTTCCAGGGCTTCAAAGGGTTCACTGGGCCAGAGGATGCAGCACAAGCCTTTTGGGCTTGCGGCAAGGTGCATTTTTTTGCCCTTCCAATGAAGGTACGACCAATAAATGGTTGAGGTTTCCAATACTATCCCCTCCTTCGAGGCTGTTTTTTAAAACTGTCCTATTTTGTACATTATATCACTTCGGTCTCATGCAGAAAATCACACTTTCGGAAATGTAATCGTCAGTTTAAACAAATCCCCGTCGATATCAATGTGAAGGCTTCCCCCTTGAAGTTCCACCAGGCTCTTTGCAATGGCAAGGCCAAGGCCCGAACCTTCCGTATGCCTTGCTCTGTCACCCCGCACCAGGCGCTCGGTTATTTCGGAGGGATGAAAGTTCATCTCGTAGGCGGAAATGTTCTTGAATGTCAAGCTGACGCTTTTTTCATCTTCCAGCGCATCTATATACACTCTTGAATTGGGCATGGAATACTTGAGAATGTTGCCCAAGACATTTTCAAAGACCCTGAAGGTCCTGGCCCCATCCAAATTGCAGATAATCTTGTGTTCAGGAAGATTGACCCGCAATGTCAGACTGCTTTCGTTGATTTTTTCTTCCATCTCACCTAGGGTCTGCCTAAGGAGGGCCACTATATCCAGCTCTTCCGGGCTGAGCTCGATATTGCCGGTGCTGGCCCGGCTGGCCTCGAACAAGTCATCAATTAACACCTGGAGTCTTTTTGATTTCTTGTCAAGGATGTCAATATATTCCCTCCTGGTATCCGGGTCCAGGTCCTCTTTTTTTAACAGGTCCACGTAAGTAATTATTGAAGTGAGGGGCGTCTTTAGATCGTGGGAGACATTGGTGATGAGCTGGGTTTTCATGTTCTGGCTTTTAAGCTCCTGCTCTACGGCCACCTTAAAGCCCTCTTTGATATTCTTTAAGTTGTTTGCAAAGGAACTTAGGATGCCCATGTCTTCCGGCAAGTTGAGATCAAAATCCCCCTTGGCCAATTGGCTGCTGGCCGCATTCAGTGCACTAACTTTCTCCAATAGTTTTATTCCGTAGTTAAACAGCACTGCCGAATAGCCTATGACCAGCAGCGTTCCCAAGACCGGGCCAGCTAAATTAATCAACATCAGCACAACAAAGTTTATTATGATTAGCAAAATGAACTTTTCCCTGTGCTGCCTGCTGATTTCCTCATCCATGATTTGAACTAGAGTGTTTTTGACATATTTGCTTACATATACGCACAGTTTCCCTATTACAGTGTTGTTCACTATTTCATTTACAAAACCTGTATGATGGATATGTTTGAGGTATACTAAGGATAGATAAATCAAGGTATAGAATACAAAGGTTACAGGAATGCCTATCGCGTAAAAATACCAGTTTGCCTCATGAATTATTTTTTCAAAATTCGTGCTTCCAACGTTAATGATTACAGTTAAACCTGAAAAGAATATCCCAAGAAATATAAACCAAATCAAAAATTTTATTTCCAGGTATATTTTGTTATAAAATTGTACCATCGATGCCTGCCTTTGATGTGAATATGGCATTGCAAATGCAAAGATCGTCAGAAAGAAGATGCTCACACTTCCTATTGACAGTATCAATAAAACTTCCTGTCTGATGACATCTGCGTAGATAATATCCGGGCCAAAAGGCTTGTCGCCTATTGTAAGGGTTTTTATGGGTGCGTAAAGGCTCACAGAAACTACGGCTAGAATTAAAAGCAACAAAATGATGCCCCTGGTACTAGCTGTAAGGTTTAAGTCGAGTTTTTTGCCACCCTTATTCTTATCCTTCAAATTTGTATCCAATTCCCCACACCACCTTCAAGTATTTTGGCTCTTTAGGATTTATTTCTATTTTTTCCCTGATTCGCCGTATGTGGACGGTTACGGTATCCGGATTGTAGGCAGGCTCCTGCCACACACTTTCGTAGATTTCCTCAATGGAAAAAACCCTGTTGGGATGCTTCATCAGAAAGTGAAGGATTTTGTATTCTAAAGGGGTAAGTTTTATTGGTTTTCCATCTACCGTTACCTGTTTTTTTAAATCATCCAGCTGTATTCCGCCGATTTTTATCAGGTGTTCCTCTGTCCTTGGAGGAGAAGAATAGTTGGTGTACCTTCGGATGTTTGAATTTATCCTGGCCAGCAGTTCCAGTGGGTTAAAGGGTTTCGTGATGTAATCATCGGCCCCTATGTCAAGGCCCAATATTTTGTCCACATCTTCCGACTTGGCGGTGAGAAAGATAATGGGCACGTTACTGATTTCCCTTATCTTCATTACAGCTTCCAAGCCGTCCATTTTGGGCATCATGATGTCCATCAGCACCAGATGGATTTCATTGTTTTTGAAAATCTCCAGGGCTTCTTCCCCATTGTATGCCTTGAAAACACCGTAATTCTGGTTTTTCAGGTATACCTCTATGGCGGCGGCTATTTCCTTTTCATCTTCCGCCACAAGAATGTTGTACACAGCATCACCCCTATCCCTTGAAAACATCTATCTGTATCATAGCACAGATTTTTTAAGAAATTATGATGGGAATTCTTAAAAATTTATTAAGAAAAACTATATCCTTATAAAAAAATAACCCCTTCCTCCGAATATGGCGGAAGGGGTGAGCGATATTCGCCCTGGATGTTATTATTTAATTTAAGCTATACATAAGCACAAAGGGCTGGGTATATGTTGTGCCTTTTTCATTGGTCAGTTCTGCCCTGACGAATTTGGCACCGTCTATGTTTATATCGTCCAGGTCGATAAAATCGCCGTTTGCTATTATCCCCTTGTCGGTTTTCCAGGTTATTGAATTAGCAGTGGTAGCGGTTATCTTTATATCGGTTCCGTTGTCCGTCACTTCAATACTGCTTATTCTCGGGACCGGGGGGTCTTCTGAGCCGCTTCCGCCAGGTTCGTAACAAAAGTAAAAGGCTCCTTTGAGCATGGCTTCCCTTAAGTCTTCCACGGTCAATTCTTTCATGAGCATGAACTGATAGCTTTTAAACAGATTGTTTTGGTTATGCATATCATCGTTGCTGTATCCGAAAACAATTACTTCCGGCATTACCAGGGCGTTCACCCTATCCCACGTTTGTCTGTCGTTCGGATATCTGTCCCCTTGATTGTGAACTTCCATGCCTATCAGGGGCTCTTTGTAATATTTTTTGTAAAGGTTCGCATACCAGTCAACGGGACGAGTGTATCGCCCCGGATGATTCATGAAAGCAAGGCCATTCCGTTCATTTACCTCCTGCAGTGCGAGTTCTTCTTGACCGGATCGTGGTCCGCCGTAATCATTGAAAAGGCTGCAGATATGATCCGTATTGGAAAGCTCATTGCCCTGGATAGCCAGCATTCCAAAATCATCAGGATCTCTATTCCATTTTGTCCATGGCCAGGTTGTATCGGGATCGTACCCGTAACCATCATGGTCGGTTAAGGCAAGTATCTTGTAGCCCGCGTTGTAATACCTGTCAATTGCCACTTGCGGTGAAAAGCTTCCATCGCTTTGATTCGTATGGGTATGAAAGTTAGCTTTGTATTGCTCGTAGGTTTCCCAATCTACATCCTCGTAAGGGTTGTAGTATACATATGCTCTGCCCGGTTCTCCCGGATTGTTCGATGCTCCAAACCATTTTTCTTGAAGCTCTTCTTCGACGGCTTTCCGTTCATCATCAGAAAGTTTTCTGTCGTAAATGCGTATTTCTGATATTTTACCTTCCCAGGGATAACGGGAAGAAGAAGAGGAAGAACTCGTACCGCTACGGCCAATAGCCGTTTTACCCCAGGAAATGCTTTCATTAGTTTCATGAGAATCGGTTAAAGCACCGTCGACAAATGTCCGCATCTCCTGTGAGTCATAATCAAAGGTCAATACATATGGGCCTGCTTCATCAGTGAATGAGCAATTATTAGTGTAATCGCTAATTCGAGCAACTATATGGTTGTTTTGTTGGCTAATACTGATGCTTATCGCATTTTTTTGATTATAATTGCCCATTACCACCTGTGTACCGCCACGCATGTTGTCATTCTCCAAGACGAGAAACATGGTTATGGAATCCGTAGTCAGGGTGCCATTTGCCCAATCTAGATTAAGGTACTGACGGCTTCCGTCAAACTGTACGGCAGACCGTCCATTCAAAGCTGTTTTACTAAACACTGGCTGGGAGTTTGCATCAGTCTGGATTACGCTGTTTCCTTTGCCCGACAGGTCCTCCCAACTTGCAACTTTCTCTCCGTCCTGTAAATTCAATGCCGAAGCATCCAGGTGGAAAACTAAGCCTTCAATGGGTTCCTGTTTTTCCAATACCACAATGCTAAAAGCACTTTCCACCTGGTTAGCTTTGCTGTCCACGGCTTTTACTCTGAAGCTGTAGCTGCCTTGGGTTAGAGCTTCATCCTTAACCTTAACCTCATTGCCTTCAATCTTGAAGAAATCGTTGTAGGTATCACCTTCTCCCTTTGCTAACAGGTAGATGATGTCACCGATTCCATCGCTGGCAGTTAGGGTTCCCACAACGGCATCGGCTGCAACCTTGCTAGAACCTTCCCGGAGGTTGGGAGTCGGATTAAAGTGAACTGCTGATATCGGTTTCGGTTCCGACATGCCGAACCATTTTCTTTGAAGCTCTTTTTCAACAGCTTTCCGCTGCTCATCGGTCAGGGCACGGTCGTATATTCTTATCTCGGCAATATCGCCTTTCCAGTACCATTCTGAAATGTTGCCACCTATTTCGCCGCCGTTCCTG
>ERZ773359.1032-NODE-1032-length-39629-cov-7.704149_pt1 | contig 39629 bp, 30 predicted proteins | sample MGYA00374955_ERZ773359 | MGnify/ENA primary metagenome ERZ773359 (study PRJEB29098, sample SAMN04486028) | biogas fermenter metagenome | study: EMG produced TPA metagenomics assembly of the Biogas fermentation microbial communities from Germany - Plant 4 DNA1...
CAACCGTCTTCTTATTTGTAACAGATACGGTTGTCACATCAATTCCGGCTCTTCTTAAAATGTCTACCGTAGCAAGTGCTTCGATTTCTTCAAAGCCATCCGCTAAAAATAATAATGTTCTCATAATCCTCTTCCTTTCTAATGGGATATTATTATTTTTCCATAGTTTCTCTTATTATATCATTTTAAAGATTATTATATCAAAAATATTAATGCCAGACACTACAGTTATTCAGTAACTGAAGGGTCTGGCATTTTTTTAGCTTTTAATATTTAAATTGGTCTATAATTTGGTTCATATCCTCTGCTAACCTCATTAGGTTTTCACTGGCATTGGCGATTTGTTCCATAGATGCGGTCTGTTCTTCTACTGAAGCAGAGGCTTCTTCCGTTCCGGCAGCGTTTTCTTGAGAAATCGCTGATAGGTTCTCAATAATTTCGATAATCACATCTTTTTTACTTTCCATCATTTTATCGGATTCATTAAGAATGTCGATTACCTTTTTAGTATTTTCTATAGCTTCGGCAATACCATGGAATTTCTGGTTGGTTTCTTCTACACTTAACGTTTGGTCTTCAACAATCGCAGACATTTGATGCATTGTGGCAACTGCTCTTTCAATTTTTGAAGTTAAATCATTAATAATTAAGGATATCTCACCGGTAAATTCATCCGATTGCTCAGCTAATTTTCTAATTTCATCTGCTACTACCGCAAAACCTCGTCCAGTTTCTCCTGCTCTTGCAGCTTCAATAGCTGCATTTAACGCCAAGAGATTGGTTTGATCCGCAATGCCTTTGATCATCTGACTGGCTTTAAATATCTTTTCTGCACTTTCACTGACATTCAGCATAACTCCAGTAACTTCTTTTGACGCCTTTTCATTAACTTTTGTTTTTTCAACCAATTGACTGATATTCTTAATACCCTCTTCTTTTAGCCGTGTCACTTGGTCAACGGATTCATTGAGTTCTATAAGCTTCTTTTGTACATCGTCAATTAAATCACCAAGTTCTGAAATACTCACAGCTGCATTTTCAGTATCTCTCGCCTGCTCCGCTGCGCCATTTGCGATTTCTTCTATGGTTTTGGCTACTTCATCTGCAGCAGCTGATACCTGCTGGCTGGTGTTCGCCAGTTCTTGTGACGATAAGACGACATGCTCTGACATAGAGGATATCTTTTCTATTAAATGCACAAGATTTGTTTTCATTTTTCCTAAGGATTGGCTGATGCCTCCTATTTCGTCTTTTCTGGTTTGGTATTTATGAATATCATCTTTTTCATCAGAAGTTAAATCATAACTTGCCAGTCTGTCGATGGATTTTGATATGCTTATGATTGGTTTGGAAACATTGTTGCTTATGATGCCTATAACAACCAATCCCAGGACAAAAATAGCTGCACTTATAGCAAAAATAATATTTCTGAGGTTTGTTAAAGCTTGTCCGACTTCTGCCTTAGAAATCGTCAGCAGAACATACCAGCCGGTTTCTGGTATTTTTGAAAAATAGGCGTATTGTTTTCCAGATACATCATTAAACTCAAAAACACCCCTGTCTTCTGTAAAAATCTCTTTGCTTTTTTGTGCCAAATCTTCGTTTTCATCTTCAGTAATGTGAAGTTTCATGACTTTCTCTTCTTCGTCTGCTGCAATATAAATGCCTTTCGTATCCAGTAAATAGGCCTTCCCAGTCTCTCCGATTTTAATATTTTTAATAATATCTTGCAAAACTTTTAAATCCATGTCGCTTGTAACGACGCCGATAAATTCATTGTTCTTATCGTATATGGGGGCTGCTGCTGTAATCATCGTAATGCCGGAAACTTCATCATAATAAGGATCCGTCCATTTGACATCACTGGCTCCCTTTGCCATGGTGTACCATTCCCAACTGGCATAGTCGTATTCTGCATTGGAATAATCTTCTGTATATACAATCTTATCTCCGTCTTTATACCCATAAGGACCGAAGTATTGGATATCCTCTTTATATTTATAATATTCGAACCACACACCATTTCCTAAAGTTTCATTATTGGTTTTAGGGTAATTGGTCAATAGCTCGATATAGTCTTTCCTCGTTAATTCTCTTCCGATAGCTTCTATTGTCTTTGACAATCCGTATACGACTTTTTTATTGGCTATTAAATAATTTTCTATCTCATGGCTTGTTGCTGCGGCCTGGTTTTGAAATTTAAGATTTGTTTCTTTCTGAAGCAATGCTCTGAAAAATCTGAAAAAACTGTCACCGAATACTGCACAAATGAGTATAATAATGGTGCCAAATATAATGATGTTCTTTGATTTATAGCTTCTGAACATACACACCCCTCCTCTGCAACATTAAGCCTACACTTAAACCCACAATACTCATACAAGTAATCTATCTATGGTAGTCGATATTATTCTACATCTTTTGCTAAAATAAATCAATCGTAAAATTCAAAATAACAAAAAATTTAGTCACTATTCTAAAAATGAATTCGATTAAAAAAACTCCTTTAAGACAAGTGCCTTAAAGAAGCTTTGATCGAATCTTAATTATTATTTATATAGTTTGCTTTAGTAGATTTTTGAAGAACATTGACCAAAAGGTATGAAATAAAAGCATCAGCAAAATGATGAAGCACAGTACCTATTCCAGTGATAACCAGCAATTTGTAAACATCAAAACCTATAAAAGGTATAACTACGAGTGCTTCAAGCACCCCATGCAAAGGCGCTGTAATAATGGAAACTTTACCAAAAGACATTCCTTTTTTAATCATTTTGGCTCCTGCAAGTCCTACAAATACATGCATAAATGCTCTGGCTGCAACAACTACATCTCCGAGATTTAGAAAGAATCCTAAAGCAGAACCCAGTCCAACCATAATTGCAACTTCAGGACCGAATAACATCGAAACAAACATAGGCACGTGGGAACCAAGGGTAGCTGTAAATGGCGGAATGACCACCTTAAAAAATACCGCAAAAGGTATTACAATTGCTAAAGCAGTAAGTAAGGCAGCTATAGTTAGCTTTTTGGTATTCACAGTCAAGACCTCCTAAGAAAATTTTTTTAATCATAACATATGTATATACACCTGTCAATGCTAAAAATTTTATTCTTTTCACAAAAAATCCCAACTTCAATCATCTAAAGTTGGGATTTTTGTATGATATGTACTTAAATATGAATTACATACTCAAATTGTATTTATCCAATATAGCCTGCATCCTTCCGTTTTCTTTTATTTCATTTAGACCTTTATTAAAAGACTGAAGGATCTTATCTCCATCGGGGTATTGCTTTGAAGAAATAATATAAAAATCATTTTGGAAAAGAGGTTTTTCAAGAATAGCAAAATTATTGATTTCATCTGGATATAATTTTCTTAACAACGCCCAGCCGGTGGCATCGTTTTGCGGATAAAAATCGATTCTGCCCTTAGCAAGTTTATGAATACCATCTTCTTCTCCAGAAGCCCAGTCGACCGTAAGTCCTGCATCATTAAAAGGCTTCTCGTAAGAATATCCTGTTATACCTCCAATTGTATAGGGTTTTAATGTTTCAAGACGAGCAACGTCTATTGCGTTTAAATCGATCTTACTATTGTCTTTTCTATAAAACATCACTGTACTGTCAGGAAAAACTTTGTCAGAGTAATTATAGATTTCCGTTCGTTCTTCTGTATAGGCATATGGAAATGTTCCCCATGCTTCTCCGTTATGAACCATTTCCTCGCAACGTTTCCAGGGATAAAAACGATATTCTATCGGTACTCCCGCTTGCTCAAAAGCAGCAGTAACAATTTCTGTAAAAAAGCCATAGCCTTCTAAATTCTCTGATGTAAAAGGCTCCCATTCACCAATAACCAATATGACTTTATCTGTATTTTCATTCGTAGACTCTGTAGGTTTTTCAGTTTCTTCTGCAGCTTGTTTATCCTGGGGTTCCCCCTGATTCGTTTCAGTATTTTGCTGCTTACTTAGTCGAGACTGAGACAATGCGTCCTCTTCACTTTTTCCGCCGCATCCACTAAATAGAATTAAAACAAGTATTGAAATAGTCACTAAAGATGTTACTATTCTGATGTTTTTTTTCATACTTTCACTCCTTTTGTTTAAGTTTATATAAGTTATTCATATTTAAACCTTGAAATAGATACAATTAATTCTTCTCCCATTTCTGCAAGGCCTTGAGAAGCTGATGAAATTTCATTCATCAAATTATGTTGCATCGCAATACTATTAGCGGTTTCTTCAGCTCTGGATTCAGACTCCCTGGATATTGCAGCTGCAGATTCAACTTTGGAAAGCGCAGTTTGACTCATCTCAACTTGACTTTTTGACTTATTATGTATTTTTTTAATAATTTCGGATGTACTTTTGGTGGATTCTAAAATATCGTTTAAGTCCTTCATAGCTTCTTTTCCCAGTACGATTCCATTTTCCATGGCTGCAGGTACTTTCTTCATGGTGGATACCGCTTCGTCAATTGCATTTAAAATAGCTCTGACATTCATGCGAATTTCTTCTGCTATTTCATCGGATTGATCTGCCAGCTTTTTGATTTCCGATGCAACAACCGTAAATCCTTTTCCATTTGTTCCGGCTCTATTCGCTTCTATGGCAGCATTAAAGGATAAGATTCTGGTTTTATCCGTAATGCTTGAAATTGCCTCTACGGATTGTGCTATTCCTTTGGACTTTTCTGATAAACTGTTAATGACTTGTCCTGAATAGGTTACCGTTTCATTGATCTCCTGAATCTTATGAATAGCAAGCTCTACGGTTTTGCTTCCTTCATTTGCTTTTTGGAATGCACCGGCAGACAGCTCGTCTGCATTTGAAACATATTCTAATATATTATTAGAGGTTTCTGTAAGATGGTTAATAATCTCCTGAACATCTTCAATTTGGCTTTTCTGATTCGATGCAGATAATTTAATGATATCACTGGAATCTTCGATGCTTTTCACAATTTCCTTTGAATTCTCTGATGAAGCGGTTAACTCTTCCGACGCTGCTGCCAAGGTATGGGCCGTCATGTTAATCTGTTTTACCATTCCGAGGAGCTGTTCCGTCATATCATTGAATTTTTGAGACAGTCTTCCGATCTCATCATTAGAGGCAACTTGGATTTTTACTGCTAAATTACCTTCCGCCACCTTAGAAGTAACATTCTCCAATTGTTTGATACTCTTTTCTAATTTTTTTGCAACTAAAAGCACAATAAGCCAGAGTATAAAAATAGTGCTTACTGTTTGTATGGCCGCAACAAATATTTTGCTTCTTAATTGATTGAATAAAAAGTGATTGGTTACGATGATTTCGACATAACCCAGTGTTTCATTATTTTTTTCTACACTCGTATCAAAAAATTCCAGCTTATGTCTTTGATAAGGAATGCCTTCTTTTTGATTGGAATAAATGATTTTTTCCTTGTTATCGAAAATATTGACTACTGCAACTTGCTCCTGCTGAAATAAAGCGTCACCAATTGCTTGAATATCTTCTATATTATAATTCCATAAGGGATTCGTCACTGCTAATTCAGATATAACTAATAAGGATTTCGTATTTTTTTCTTGGTCAGTTTTCAAATTGTTGTAGTCCAAAAAAAGATTAACGGACTGCGCAATAAATAAAATAATACATGAGAAAATAATAATTGGAACAGAAAACTTATGCCTGATGTGTTTAAATCCCCTCATAAGCATCCCCCTTTAGTAAAAAATATTTGTGTATCGACATTATACACCTATATTACGTAAAACTCAATAAATTATTACGCCGAATTTGAATATTTTTATATTTATACTGTAAACCTATCTAAATACTATGCTTAATGGTTTCACCACCAGAACTCTGATCTTGGGTTTGATTTTCAATAAAATAGACATAATAACTAATGAGTTAATTAATATGTAATAAGAAAGGAGCTTAATATATGGGCGACAGCCGTTCTTATGAAGAAATTAAAGATGATGCCATCGATAAGCAAAAACATGCCATCCAAGAACTTTTTAAGAATCATAATCCTGAATTGAAAGAAAAAATAATAGAAAGTATAACAGACAGACAAGAAATGATTGATTATATCGATACCCATATGGATCAATAATAATCTGCTTCACATAAGTAAAACCCCTAAATTAAAACATTCGTTTAATCTAGGGGATTATATTATATCTGCACGTTTTTCTCCCTTGCTTTTTTTAGCAGATACCTCTTTTTATACTTTATAGCAGCGAATTTTCCTATCTTATCAATAATATTAAAATTCACTACTCCTCCAATCACTCCAATAAACGGAATACCTTGAATGAATTTTGCTGTTAGCATTGCCTCCGATAGAATATGGGCTGTTCTGTTCATTTGGTCATCTAAAGTTATATCTATTTGACTTTGGGTATCGATTTGAGTTCCTAACTGATCGATTTGTTCACTGATTTCTTTTTTCTTTTCTCCATGGACCAATGCGCCGCAAATGATAAGAAGTATATATGTTTTCTCTTCATTACTTTCATAATCATAACCGTAGCTAAGGGCTATTTCATACATCGTTTTCATAATCATAGAGATAAGCAGAGGGATATCCGGTAAACCGATCCCAAGAAGCCCAAGCACCCCTCCCTCTAAAATCGTAAGGGTGGAATTAAGTCTTTTTGAGTGTTTAGCCGGGGTATCCAATCGTTTTATATATTTATTGCATAATTTCTTATCAATGGCATAGTTGTTTAGATCATGTTCCAGCTTGATTCTGTCTTTACTATAAGTTTTTTCGATATAAGTATTTCCCTTTTCAAAAACAAGCTTAAAGCTCTTTAAAAAGGCAGCTTCTAATGCCAGTTTTAATTTCTTAGGTATTTTCTCCTGAAGTTTATCCATAATACGCGCTGTCTTTGATTTAAGTAACGTATTTTCTTTCTTGTTTAAAATTTTATTTTCTATTTTGTTCAGTCGTTTAAATTGTTTATTGAATTCTCGGTCCATATTGTACTCCTTCTTTGATATTTCTTTTAATATATTATACGTATTTTTTTAGTCCTATTACTGCTTAGTACGTTATAAAATAAACTAACTTGATTATAGAAAGTCCTTATAATAAAATGTAAAAAACTGATTAAGGAGGCAAGCGATTATGGAGGCGTTAGTATCAACAGACAGCATTAGTTTTCTCCTTGTACTGCTTGAGGGAATTTTATCTTTTTTCTCTCCCTGTGTTATTCCTCTGATCCCTGTCTATATGAGTTATTTGGCAGGCAATACGGAAGATACCGATGGAAACAGAAGTATTGCTTACAATAGAAAAAAAGTATTTTTTCATACGGTATGCTTTATCCTGGGAATATCTTTTGCTTTTTTCATTCTTGGAATGTCTTTTACAGCCATAGGAGCATTTTTTCAAAATAATAAATTATTATTTACAAGAATAGCCGGAATATTAATCATATTTCTAGGTCTGTTCCAACTTGGTATTTTGGAGTTTAAATTTCTCAGTCGAGAAAGAAAATTTCACCTGAATTTAGATAAGAGAAATGTAAACCCATTCGTAGCATTTATTATGGGATTTACCTTTAGCTTCGCCTGGACGCCCTGTATAGGTCCTGCGCTTTCCTCGGTACTTATATTGGCATCCAGTGCTGATAAGGCTTTAATTGGGAATTTACTGGTATTAGTATATACGTTGGGCTTTATTATTCCTTTTTTGGCCCTTGGATTATTTACAACTCAAGTTTTAAACTTTTTAGATCGTCATAGAAAGCTCCTAAAGCATACGGTTAAAGGTGGAGGAGTTATTCTGGTTTTAATCGGAATTATGACGTTTACCGGATGGATCAATGGTATCTCAGGATACTTAAATTCTTTCGGTTCCCCTGGTGGAACTCAGACCAAAGAACAACAAGAATCTGTAAATGGACCTGCTGAACAAAAAGAGCAGCAAGAATCCGTAAACAACCCTGCTGAACAGTCAGATGAGGATAGGGAGAAAGCATTAACCCCTGCTATCGACTTTACCTTAGTTGATCAATACGGCAATGAGCATACTCTTTCCGATTATAAAGGAAAAGTGGTATTTTTAAACTTCTGGGCAACTTGGTGTCCGCCTTGTCGAGAAGAAATGCCGGATATCGAAGCAATGTATCAGGAATATAACCAAAACCAGGAAGATGTAATATTCTTGGGTGTTGCCAATCCCAAAAGCGAAAAAAATCCGAATACCAGAGAAGTAGAAAAAGATGGTGTGATAGAGTTTTTAGAAGAAAACAACCTTACATTCCCCGTACTCTTTGACGAGACCGGTGAAGTTTTTAATGAATATGCTATTTCTGCACTGCCTACAACCTTTATGATTGATAAGAACGGAAATATCTACGGATATGCTCCCGGAATGCTAACAAAGGATATTATGAAAAATATAATACAACAAACTTTAGAGTCTACGAATAACTAGTGAGCTTCAATATTTGTCCTCACTATAAAAACCATTAACCAAACAGATATTAAAAAAGCAAGGATTGTAACCTGTAATCCTTGCTTTACCATTTACGGCTGCTGCCTCCTCCACCGGAAGAACCTCCACCGCCACCAAAGCCACCTCCGCCGAAGCCTCCACTGCCTCCGCCCCGTCTTCCTCCAAACATAGAACTCCAAAAAAGCATTTCAATGATAAATCTCGTAATTCTTCCCCTAAACAAAAAAATATCAATAAGAAAAAGAATGATTAATACAATAAGTATACTTTTATTCATTCTATTATTTGTTTGAACTGACCTCTGAGGGAACGTATCCGGAATACCAGTAAGCTCAACGCCGTACTCTTCTGCAACTTCTGTGGCTAAGACTTGGTAGGTCGCGATGATTCCTGAATCATAATCTCCTTGCATCAGATAGGGAATCAAATATTCATCCTGAATCCTTCCGGTTTTACCATCGGGCAGGCGGCCTTCCAAACCATAACCTACCTCAATCCTTGATTCTCTTTCATTGGGAGCAACGAGCAGCAAAACCCCATTATTTTGTTCTTTTTGACCTATGCCCCATTGCCTGAATAATGTAGTGGCATATTCTTCAATGGATGCTCCTTGAAGACTTTCGGGAAGGACAACTACGATCTGTGCTCCTGTTTTTTCCTCCAACTCTTTTGCCATATTCTCGACAGTCTGTTTTGCACTGTTACTAAGAACACCTGCAAAATCACTGACATAATGATGCGTCGGGGGCGGGATATCTATTTCTGCACTTGCTATACCGGGTATGCATAGAAAGAATAGGAGTCCAATCAGCAAGGCACTCAATCTTTTTATCATATGATCCCTTCCTGTCATTAGAATTCAACATTGGGTACTTCCTGGCTGCCTTCATCTGCCTGGAAATATTCTCTTCTTTCATAGCCAAACATACCTGCAATGATATTAAGTGGAAATCTTTTAATTCTTGTATTATAGGACTGTACTGCATCATTATAGTCTTTTCTTGCTGTTGCAATCCTATTTTCTGTTCCTGCCAATTCATCCTGCAAGGCAATAAAGTTCTGATCCGCTTTTAGGGTTGGATATGCTTCGCTGATCACAAGCAACCTGTTTAAAGCTCCGGATAATTCATTATTTGCCCTGGCAGCTTCTTCTACGGTATTGGCGCCAATAAGTCTTGACCTTGCGTCAGCAATCGCTTCAAATATTTCTTGTTCGTGGGCTGTATAGCCTTTTACTGTTGCAACCAAATTCGGAATCAAATCTGCTCTTCGTTGAAGATTGTTTTCTACCTGGCTCCATTTGCTGTCAATATTTTCACTGGCTGTTGCCAAATTATTGTAGCTTCCAATCATACTGGCTCCCAATATGAGCAAAAGAATTAATACAATCCCAAATGCAATCCATCCGGTTCTGTTTCTCTGCACAACATATCATCCTTTCTATAAAATAATTGTCATATCTTAAGTATTCCACATTTACGAAAACTTTTATGTAAGTCAAAAAGCTTCGTAATTAATTATATGTTGTTCCTTTCAATTAATTAAAAAAATCCTAATCTGAATAGAGTTTTTCCTCTAACCAAATTAGGATCAAGCTCTTTGCATTAAACGATATCTTGTTTTAATACATCTATAATATTTTCTTTTTTTACTTTTTGGCTGGAATAAATCATTGCCATACCCACGATTATAAATACAGCGCTTATGGCTATACCTACACTATCCCACGGAATAGAGAATCCATAACTGAGTTTAATCATCAACGTGTGGTGTAATAAATACATAACAGCAAAGCTTATAGGTAACCCGTATATCAAAGCTTTTAATCCATAAAAAATACTCTCATAATAAATCATCTTATTAAAGCTTTTCGGTGTCATACCCACTGATTTTAACATTGCAAATTCTCTTTTCCTAAGTGCAATGCTGGTCGATACGGTATTTAAAATATTCGCAATGCAAATGGCTGTAATAAGTAGAATAAAGGCATAAGTGAAAACCGACATTAGAAGAAGGGTCTGTTCTTCTCGTTGCCTAATCAAAAATACATTAATCAAGTCAATATAATTTGGTCCTGTACTATTTTGAATGGTTTCGATCCCTTCCTGTAGTTTTAAAGGATTATCACTTTTTAAAAATAGCTGATGTTCAGCCTCCTGATTGATCAAAGGAGCAATATTTCTAAAATGATCATATACGTCTTTAGATATAATCATATTGAATCCTGCGTAAACTCTAAAGGGTAAAATACCCATAGGCAATTTATTCGTAAGTGCAATAATTTCTACAGATTCTAATGGTATATCTTTTTCTTTTGACCAATCATAATAGTTTAAGTCAAGCTTTAATCCTTCCCTGGCTTTTATCATTTTGCTCTCGACATATCTGTCTTCTTCAGTATTTTTATATTTTGCTGTATCAATAATAACTGCTCCTGGCTTCGTTGTGTCTTTCAGACGATCCAGATTAACCCCTACCTCTTTTGCATAAGCTTTTAAAGATTCATCGTCCAAAACATTGACGTATACAGTATAAAGGTACTTCCCATTTTCCTTTTTACTTTCTGGATCCTCTTTTAAATAATCTGCTGTATATTGCTCATCTACCCAAGTTTTTGCTTCAAAACACTCAATATGCGTTGACTCCGTAATGTTCTCCAACAAATTTATGTGATTAATAATGTTCTCCAGTTCTTCATGATTCTCACTTTGAATCGTTACTTGAATATCGTAGTTTATTCCATGTTGAGTTATTACAACAAGCTTTTTTAACCCTGATGTAAAAAAAGATACTACTAAAAATAAAACCATACTGATGATCAACGAAAAGACTGTTGCTTTATATCGCCTTTTGTTTCTCTTTAAATTTTTAAGCCCCAGATCTCCTTCAATACCAAAAATCTTTCGAGTTAATTTTGCTGTTTTGACTTCTTTGCTTGTCAATTTTACATCTGTAACCTGGCGAATCGCATCTATGGCAGATACGTTGGAAGCTTTTCTGGCAGGGATATAAGTTGAAATAAAAATGGTAAGAGCAGATATAATTACCGTTATTAAAATTGAAGAAGGCAATACGACAACTCTAAAATCTTCTGTTAACTGCATTGCACTTTTGATAATAGGATTAATACAGATGAATGTAATCCCAAGTCCCGCAATTCCTGCAATAATTCCAATGGGGATGCTGATGATTCCAATCACAGCACCTTCAAAAAATACTGAATCTCTTTTTTGCTTTTTCGTAGCGCCTACACTGGATAGCATACCGAGATATCTTGAACGTTCCGAGACTGAGATTGCAAAAGCATTGTATATTAATGAAACAGAACCAATCATGATAATTCCTATGATAATGGCAGACAGTTTAAAAAGCATCAGTCTTAATTCATCATCTTTAATAATTCCATAATATCGTAATAAAGAGTGATTAAAGCTTACGGCCTCGATTCCATTATGTTCTGCAAAGTTTTCTCCATAATCAAATATCGAATCATTAATGTGCTGTAAGATGACATATGCATTGACCATATCCTTATACTTTATTATCTTTTATCACTCTGATGACATGATTGCCTGTATCCACAACAAAAATATTTCCTTTAGAATCAATGGCTATATCCCTTGGCTCATTAAATCTTGCTTCAGCGATCCCACCATCTACATATGCCCCTGTAGGGAATCCATAATGATCCACATATTTTGAATAAGCCCCTATAGTCGATACTTTGCCGCCCGAAATCTTGCGAATCACATGATTGTAAGAATCCGCAACAAAAATTTCCCCATCTTTGTTTTTTATAATGCCATAAGGGAATCTGAATTCCGCCACAGAAAAATCTCCGTCCTTGTATCCCAAATTCCCTGAACCAATGGACTCAAAATTTACCTCTTCGGCGTTTACGAAAACTGTATTTGAAAAAACAAAAATGAGCATCATCAAGGTTAAAAACACTTTTTTCATTCTATATACTCATGATATTGCAATTCATATATTAACAATAATATATTTTTAAATCATTGTCTATTTTTAATGTTTACTATTTTACAACAGTTTAGAACTTTCATTGATTAACAGAGGCTCCCTGCGCTTTTCCTTTTACTTTTATTTCCTCAAAGATATAACCCAGCGTCCAAAAGCTCCTGTCTCTTGCTTAAGTTCTAAGAGTTTTTGAATATATCTTCTAAGGGAGATGACAAAAATATCCCTCTAGCTATCAAAAGATAGTTGGAGGGATAATGATCTGCGTACTATTCATCAAATTCAACACTGGCTTCCAAACCGAAAGCTTCTCCAATAATATCGGCAAGTACTCTTGCTAGAGGTTGAGGAATACTACTAAACTCTACAAAAAACTTAATCGTATCATTGGGACCAACAACAATTGCAATAACCGTTTCGTCATTATCGAATTTACTAACTACAGCTAATTCACTTAAAAGATTATCCTCATTTCTAGCATCTCCGATGGCTACCCATATATCTTCTGCATCTCCATTAAATAATTCTTTTAACGATTCTTGAATGTAATATTTTTCATTGTTAACTTTAAATCCAACTTTCAAGTCAGCCTCATAATCTGAAATATTGCCTCCAAAACTAGTTTGACCGTTGATCATTCCAAAAGCGGTTTCAACAGCAGCTTGGATGTCACTTCTTTCCCCCTCATTGCACTCATCAAGACCCACGATTGCAAATTCAAGTTTGGCATCTGCTCCTCTGCCTTCAGTTATTAATATCAGTTCTTCTCTGTTACCGACATTGACAGTATGAACACTAACTTGATCAGATAATACTCCTCCTTCATTGTTTGAAAGATTTCTGATAATGTGAGTGATTTCGGGTCTTTCAATCATATCAGCGCTAAAGTCATCTGCAAGCGCTCCAGTTCTATAATAAACTGTTTTTCCTACTTCTTCGTCATACACGCTAAACTCCAGCTTAATATTATAAGCCCATGAGTCAGAAAAAGAAGCATCCATATCTAAGCCATCTGTTATAATCCATGCAGGTGTATCTAAATCATGGTTAGGATTTAGTCCATGAGTGATCAAAGCATTATAATCATCAATCACGAGATTTGAAAGAGCTAATAAATCTGAATCAGAATTTTTCAAAGCTTCCTTTGGAATGATCAGTTCTACTTTCTGTATTTGTGAAATGTCATAATCCGGTACTGCCGGGAATTTAAGCACAAGCATTTCCTCTCCATATATTTCAGTGAGTGCTACAACATCTGATAATCCTGAATCTATCTTTTTAAACATTGCTTCTTGTACTTTTTTCCATGCATCCTGGTCAGTATAAGCAAAAAATCCATTGATCAATTTCTTAATTTTATCAGCATTTTGAGTGATGTCATCCGCCCATTGATATTCATAATAACCAGAAGGATCTAAGGCAATGTCAATCTGGATACCATAATCTTTTATTGCTTTTTTAAATAATAATTCATTATTATCAGCATCCACTCGGGCAAAATAATCTTCTACAAAAGGTGCTTCGATGTTCCTGTCTTTCAATACTGTATTATTTTTGTCCTTCACTTGGTCTGTAAAAGCAATTCTTAGAACCTTTTTATCATCCAAAGCATATAAGTCATCCTTAAATGTTAATATTAATATTGTATAATTACCATCATACATTGAACTCCAACGAACTTCCCTTATTAAGTCCTTGATGGATTGATAACCGCCCATTGAATCCTTTATTTCAATGTCTGAAATAATTTCATCAATATCTGTGTTTAAAATGTTTTCATGTAATGAAGAATTGAAACGAACAACAGCTGTAGTTGATTCAACATTCATCGGCAGCAATTCAGCTTCAAAATCATTCTGGGTAAGGATAATCTCCGTTAATGGATTTTCCCCTGCATTTATTGTTACCTCTACGTTCCTTCCTTCATATCCTTCCTTCGATACCTCTACGATGTATGAACCAGGCGTTACTTCAAAAATAGCTTCTCCATTGCTTCCTGTTGTTCTCTCTATTGCTGCCCCAGATCCTTCATTCGCATTGATTAGCGTTACCTTTGCGCCTTCTATTGCATTTCCATTCTCATCTTTCACATATACAATTTTTCTTACTCTGCTAGTTGAAGGCGATCCTCCTCCAGATGAAGACGATCCTCCTGTAGCACTGCTATTATTCCCTTCCGTAATCACTCTTGGGGGTTCTTGTTCCTCATTCTCTGACTGTTTTTCCTCTTCTTGCTTTTTCTGTATTAAATTCTCCACCTCGTCTTTATCTATGTCAATAACTCCTGGATATCTTTCCAATAATTCAAGGAGAGTTTGAAGTGTAAACAAATCTAATTCGTCTAAATTGATTGATTCTAGGTTTTGAATACCAGTATCACCAAAAATCGTTAACCTTTGAAGACTATTAACCTCTGTAGATGAAGATTGATCAGCTGAAGTTACTTCTACTGTTCCCTCTATAACCGTAACTTCAGTGCCTTCCTGTGATTGCTTTGCAAAATACTCTGTTCCTCTTACACCCATAACTGCTGTCGGTGTGTGTATTTCATATTTCGAATTCGCATTGAGTTTTTTCTGCACATGATTAAAAACATTACCGGTCCATAGCTGAAGTTCTGTACTTTCAGCAACGGCAGAGCCCTTTAACTCCTTAACCATTATTTTTGTACTAGGCCCTATTTTTACTTCTTTGTCATTATCCAATATTACCCGAACCCAGGAATCTTTTTTCGTAATAATCGTATCTCCCTGATTTAAACCCATACCTTTAAATGCAGAGATGCTTTTTTCTCCTCCGGCTCTAAGTACACCAACTTCGCCACTTAACTATGAGACCTTTGCCACTCTTTGATAATCGGCCGCTGCAACTTGAATGCTGCTTCCAAAACTCGTTATAAAAATAAGCCACATGATAAGGACATTTCTTAACATTTCTATATATCTTTTCATCATATCCCTCCACAACACAAAAAACTCTTTCCATCTTAAACGTTCGTACAAATTTGATTTATAATATATAATAATATATTTTTGCATGCGTGTCTATTCAAAATATTTAATATTTATTAACAATTTAAACCTATTGTATTATTTTTTACAATACTTACTCTTCAAAATTATTTACCTATTTGCAAATAAATGTTATATAATAAATTATCAATAAAAAATGGGAGGAAAATTTATGAAAGAAATGGAACAATATCACTTTGAAGAAGTTGCTCAGCAGCTTTCAAACCTGATATCGATTGCTATTGCACTGTCTTCTGAGAAAGATTTAGCAAAATTATTGGATATGATCTTATCAGAGGCAAGACGCATTACCCATGCAGATGCAGGGACTTTATATATGATTGAAGACAATAAATTGGCAGCAAAAATTGTTCACAATGATACTATGAATACATTCCTTGGAGGAAAAGGGGACCAAATCACTATTCCCCCTGTACCCATAAATGACATCTATGTCAGCGGATACGTTGTAAATCATGGAGTATCCATCAGTATTCCAGATGTTTATAACGACGACAGTTTTGATTTTTCAGGGCCTAAAAAATATGATGAAATGACAGGTTATCTGACCCGTTCCATGCTCGTTATACCATTAAAAAATCATAAATCTGAAGTCATCGGAGTATTGCAGTTACTCAATGCAATCGATAAAAATACCAATGAAGTAATTCCTTTTCCAAAAGAATACCAACTTATTATTGAATCTTTAGCTTCTCTGGCAGCAACTGCCCTTACCAACTCTCAGCTCATACAAGAAATAGAAGCTTTATTGGATTCATTCATTCAAGTCATGGTAACTGCTATTGATTCCAGAACCCCTTATAATGCTACTCATACACAAAAAATTGCTTCTTTGGCCCGTGCACTGGCAGAAGCAATTAATGAAGATACAGAAGGATTTTACAAAGATGTTTATTTTGATGAAAAGGAGTTAAAAGTCGTATCCACCGCTGCATGGCTTCATGATATAGGCAAAATGGCGGTTCCTCTTTCCGTTATGAACAAGGCAACCCGCCTGGATAAAAAACTTCCTTTTGTCCTCCAGCGAATCGATTATGCCATGGAGCGAAAAATCAATCACTATTTTGAGACTGTTTTACAAGCAGAAAAACCTTTATCTGTAACCCTAATTTTAAAAGAAAAAGAAAATATCAAGAAAACATATAAGCATTATCGTGACACGATTATAAAAGCAGATAATCCCTCTACATTTATTGATGAAGAATTAAAACAAGAAATCCTTTACATTGCCAGTACAACTTATCCCGGTGAAGATGGAACAGACCTTCCCCTTCTAACGGATGAGGAAGTAGAACAACTATGCATACAAAGAGGGACACTTACCGCAAAAGAACGAAAGATCATGGAAGATCATGTACTGTTTACTGAACGTATGCTGTCTAAGATGAGATTTGGAACGGAATTAAAACGCGTTCCAGAAATTGCTTGTATGCATCATGAGCAATTGGACGGGAAAGGCTATCCTAATGGTCTAAAAGGAGACCAAATCCCACTAGAAGCCAGAATCCTTGCCATAGTGGATATATTTGACGCTTTAACTGCTGTAGACAGACCTTATAAAAAAGCTATTCCTCTTGACAAATCCCTTAGTATTCTCCAGAGTATGGCTAAGGAAAATAAAATTGATCAAAACTTATTGGATCTATTTATCAAAAAACGTGTATGGGAAAAAGCATCCCTTCCTTTATAAGTAAATGGTCATTCCTTCTCTAGCAGCAATCGTATCAGGATATACCTCTTTTGCCGCTTTTTCAATAGCTTTCATATCTGAATCTGTATGATGAATATCGTGATGAAAGAGTACCAGCTTTTTGCCACCGGCAGCTCTGCATAATTTAATACCTTCCAGCCATGTAGAGTGCCCCCAGCCTTTTTTAGATGTTCTGCCATTATAGCCATGGTACTCTTCTTCCGTATACGTTGCATCATAAATAATAATATCTGCATTTTTTGCATGAGATACCAGAGATTCAAAAGTCTTCGCGGAGTGTTCAGTGTCCGTAAGATAGCAAATAATATAATTTTTATATTGAATTCTATAAGACAAGCATCCTCCCGGATGATTGGTAGCAGATGTCATTACAGTTATATCATCATCTAATTGAATCTTTTGCTTGTCTTCAATTTGAATAAATTCAAGATGAGCTTTTAGATGTTCAATCTGAACCGGGAAAAAATGAGAATGCATTTGATTTCTAAGAAGATCTTCGAAAGAAGCATCCTTTTTCCCTGGTCCGAAAATTCTAAAACTGTTGCCTTCTAAGAAGACCGGCCCAAAAAAAGGAAAACCCTGAATATGGTCCCAATGGGTATGGGTAATAAAAATATCCCCATTTATCTTTTGGTATCTTTTTAAAAGGCTGTCTCCTAAAGCACGAATACCAGTGCCAGCATCCAGGATGAAGAGTTTGCTTCCCAACAAAACTTCCACACAGGAGGTATTCCCTCCAAACTCTGCCGTATCTTTCCCTGGTGTAGGAATGGAACCCCTTACACCATAAAATGTAATGGACGCATTCTTTTCTCCCATTGCTTTTTGCTCCTTTGTCTTGTTGTATTTACACTTAGTATTATTGTAGTATATCACAGTTCCATTATGACTTAAATGAATACTTTAACTCATTTTTATTTTCAAATAATTTAAGAATTTCAATGAATCTACACTTCTTATTCTAGGACTTTTTTCCTATTTTTGAATATAAAATATTTCTCAACCGCTTAAAATGATATAATATAGAGAAAAGTCCTTAATACTATACTGATTATGGGAGTTGATATCGTGCCAAGTGATAAAGGCGAAAAAAAAGGAATAAGCTAGCTAAAAAATATTCGCTCCAGCCAAATTCAAACGGAACCAACTACAACAGAACCCCTATCTTCCGTTGAATTTACAGAAGAACCTGAAGCAACTGATCCACAAAACAATAGTGATTTACTCTCAAAAGATACTCAGGATAAAATTGTGCTGGATTTAATTGTCTCCCTGGAAAATATGCTGAAAGACCGCCAATTAATCCAATATAGAAATAAAGCTTTAGAAGAGCAATTACAAAATGCTAACGAAACCATCAATCGTTTAAAACAAGACCAGTTAAAGAAAGAACAACTTTTACAGGAAAAGAATAAGGAAATCCGTTCATTGGAAGACAGCCTCACAAGCAAGCAAATGAGTTACGAACAGCTCCTCGAAGATTATAAAGAATTCCAAAATACTGCAAAAATTGAATATGATAAAATTGCAAGTCATCTGGAGGCGGAAAGAAATAAATACAATAAACTGAATGAGCAAGCTACCAATGCTCAATATCAAAGTATGTTAAAAATTAATGAATTAGAAGAAAAAATCAGAACCTTAGAAATCGAGAAGCAGCAATATGCTGAACAATATCAAAAAGTACTCAAAGAAAAGACAGAATTACTGCAAACCATTAATGATTTTACAGAAAGAATGAGTTTTTCTTTCTTGCCAAAAAATAACACTTCTAATTCATCAGCTCAAGAATAAATATTTATAAACGAGATCCATACCTAAAATAAGGGGGGCAACCATGTCAGTTTATTACGGAAAATTGCTTGAGCTAGTAACAATTAATAAAAAAGATGATAAATATTTTTTACATATTAAAATATCCTTTATTGAAGATGCAGAATTTTATTGGGAAATTGATGAATATACAGCAAATAATTTACTGAATGTTACTAGCTTTGAGGGAAGGTATAAATATAGAATCTCATTTTACACTTCGTGGAATGAGATTCAAAAGCAGTATTCGGGCATATTGATCCAAACATACAGAGATCAAAGTCAACCCATAGGTTTTCATTGCTCAGAAAATTATATCAAGGCACTGAATAAAATCAGAAATATTCAGCACATTGTTGATTTGAGTAAATTATCCTTTATCTCTGTAAAGCCGTTTTCATCCAATGATGAGAAGGACAGTATAAAAAATGCTGAACAGGAGAATACACCTGAAACTGCCCCACCAAAAAAATTTGTTCTTGCATATACAAAGACAACTGCTACTTTTTTAAGTATCCTTTTTGTAATCTTGTTTAGTTGCTCAAGTCAAGGATTTATAATAGGCAAAACAAAACCGGGAAATCAATTATTCACTCAGGCTGCATTCATTCAAACAGATGTAACCCCGTCTTACAATCAAAATTCTGCTATAAAGGATGATGTTGTGATGGATGACGTTATAAATGATGAGATTGTGAAAGAGAATTCATTACCAGAAAAGCCTGTCCAAATTGAGTCCAGTATCCCTTTTGTAGAACTTGGTGAAACAATATCCTATAGTATTCCAAAAGGATCTGTTGCCCTTACTTTTGATGATGGTCCTTCCAATTATTCCAAAGACATTGTGGATATTTTAAAGAAATATGATATTGGAGGAACATTTTTCTTTATTGGACTTAATGCAAAAAAATATCCTGAGCATGTACAGTATGTATACTCCAACGGATATTCCATAGGAACTCATTCAATGAACCACAGCAATCTGACTGCTCTTTCCAATGAAAGGCAAGATGAGGAACTTACACAATCAAGTCAACTGATCGAAAGTCTGACAGGTGAAAAATTATCTCTCTTTCGACCTCCTTATGGGGCTATGAATCAAAGAATCATAGAGCTGGCAGATCAACATGAATGTAAAATTGTTCTTTGGAATAATGACCCTGAAGATTGGAAAGGCAAAAATGCAGATGCTATAGTAAGCCACATTAAAAACACAAATACATCAGGTTCAATTATTCTGCTTCATGAATCCCAAGCGACTGTAGAAGCCTTGCCAAGAATCATAGAATATCTTAAAGAGCAAAATTTAGAAATTGTAAGTTTAAAATAAACATTATATTTCTTGAAATTATAATATACTTGATTTATAATAAAATAAAACGACTTTCTGCGAGGTACGTCCTTTCAGGAGTTGTCATTTTTTTAACAAATCTTTTGTACTGATACAAGAGGGTTCGTCCCGATTGCAAAGGCAAGAGCATAATAAGTATTCAACCGAATTCATGTGTTGAATTGGGTTTGTTAATTATTATCCTTGTGCCTTTGCCTTTGGTACAAGGATTTTTATTTTTGAATAAATAATTGAGGTGAAGTATATGGAAACGAGAATTGCTGTTGTAGGTATTATTGTTGAGAATCCCAATGCTGTTGAAAAATTAAATAATATTTTACATGAGTACAGTAAATACATCATCGGACGAATGGGAATCCCCTATCACAAACGCAATATTTCCATTATCAGCATTGTTATGGATGCGCCTAATGATGTAATCAGTGCATTATCCGGAAAACTCGGTATGCTTCCCCATGTAAGTACAAAAACTGTTTACTCTAAACTCACATTTGACAGTGAATGAAAGGAAGGAACGAATGCAAAGCCTCATTGATAAGTTGCATAAAGAAAAGACATTGGAAAAAGATGAATTTGAAACCCTTCTGACTACTCTTACAGAGGAAGATAAAAAATATTTGTTTTCCAAGGCAAGATCTGTGGCTAATCAATTCTTTGGCAACAGAATATATGTCAGAGGATTAATCGAATTTACAAATTACTGTAAAAACGATTGTTACTATTGTGGTATTCGAAAAAGCAATTTAAAAGCCGACAGATACCGGCTCAATAAAGAAGAAATTCTTTCCTGCTGCGAACAAGGCTATGAACTGGGATTTCGCACCTTTGTACTCCAAGGCGGAGAAGACCTGTGGTATTCCCATGAAGAAATGCTGGATATTGTTTCATCTATAAGAAATGCTTATCCTGACTGTGCCATTACCCTTTCTCTTGGAGAAAAAACTTATGAACAGTATCTTGAATTATTTAAGGCTGGAGCGAACCGTTACCTGCTTCGTCACGAAACAGCGAACACATCTCATTATTCAAAACTCCACCCTCCCAGTTTAAGCGCTGAAAATAGAAAGAAATGTTTATATGATTTAAAAGAAATAGGCTATCAAGTCGGTACAGGATTTATGGTGGGTTCTCCTTATCAAACCACAGAAAACCTGATAGAAGATTTGCTATTTATTAAGCATTTCAAACCGCAAATGATTGGAATTGGTCCTTTCATTACTCATAAAGATACGCCATTTGCTGATTTCCCCTCAGGGCAACTGGATTTGACCCTTGTACTGATTGCTATACTGCGTTTAATGCATCCCAATGCTTTGATTCCCGCAACTACTGCCCTTGGAACCATCGATCCTAATGGTCGTGAAAAAGGAATCATTGCCGGTGCCAATGTGGTTATGCCCAATCTTTCTCCCGTTGGTGTAAGGAAAAAGTATTCCCTGTATGATAACAAAATCTGCACCGGAGAAGAAGCTGCAGAATGCCGTATGTGTCTGCAGAACCGCATGAAAAAAATAGGATATGAACTCGTTGTGGACAGAGGAGACTATCGTCCCATTCACTCATTGAAAGGAGAATATTATGAGTCTTAACAATACCCCCCGTTCTAACCGGCTGCATATAGGAATTTATGGAAAACGAAACAGTGGTAAGTCTTCCCTAGTAAATGCCATAACCGGTACGGAAACAGCATTGGTCTCTGACTATGCTGGGACTACTACAGACCCTGTGTATAAATCTATGGAAATATACGGTATCGGTCCCTGTGTTTTTATTGATACAGCTGGTTTTGACGATGAAGGCGAAATCGGAGCACTAAGGGTTAAAAAGACGAAAGAGGCCCTTGATAAAACCGATATTGCCTTAGTCGTATTTGACGGCAGTAAAAACATAGAAAAGGAAAAAGAATGGATTAAAACGTTAAAAAATAAACGTATTCCAACAGTTGCTGTAGTAAATAAGGCAGATTTAATACATGATGTTGAAGAGGTCAGCAGCTATATAAAATTGGAAACAGGTACAGAACCCCTTGTTGTAAGTGCCAAAGAGAAATCCGGCATTGAAAAAATTCGCAATGCTATCCTAAGAAATCTTCCAGAGGACTATGACACTCAGACGATTACCGGAGGCATCGTTAAAGACGGCGATCTTGTTCTTCTTGTAATGCCGCAGGATATTCAGGCGCCAAAGGGTCGCCTCATTCTTCCCCAAGTCCAGACTTTAAGAGAACTTCTAGATAAAAAATGTGTGGTTCTAAGCACAACCACCGATCAACTGGACAAGGCGCTTGCATCACTGGCACAAGCCCCTGATGTAATCATCACAGATTCCCAGGTATTTAAGACAGTTTATGAAAAGAAACCACAAGAAAGCAAACTAACTTCTTTTTCCGTTCTTTTTGCAGGATATAAGGGAAATATCGATTATTTCACCAAAAGTGTCACAGCCATTGACAACCTAAGGGAAGATTCCAAAGTTCTGATCGCTGAAGCCTGCACCCATGTGCCTCTTACGGAAGACATCGGCAGAGAACAGATCCCCAGGCTCCTTCGTAAAAAGGTAGGGGAAAATCTTACAATCGATATTGTAAGCGGGCCAAACTTTCCAAGTGATGTATCTTCTTATGACTTAATCATTCACTGTGGCGGATGTATGTTTAATCGCAAATACGTCCTTTCACGGATTGAAAAAGCAGCTGATCAAAATGTTCCCATGACGAATTATGGAATAGTCATTGCTTATTTGTCCGGAATACTTGACAAAATCAGTATAAACTAAAACCAACCTACTTTGAAGGGAGTTTACAACATGTATAATATAAAATCTTTGGATGCTAATGAATTTATCGATGATGGAGAGATCCTAAGTTCTATTGAAGAAGCTAAAAAACTGGCCAAAAATCCAAGTGAAATCGACAAAATCCTAAATAAAGCAAGGACCTGCAGAGGACTTACCCACAGGGAAGCTGCCGTTTTACTGGAAGTGGATGACGATGAAACCCTTGAAAAAATCTATAAACTAGCTAAAGAAATTAAAGAAAAAATTTACGGCAAACGTATTGTGATTTTTGCACCTTTATATTTATCCAATTACTGTGTGAACAACTGTAAATACTGTGGATACAAATGCAGTAATGAAATCAAAAGGCATCGTCTGACACAGGAAGAACTTCGGGCAGAAGTCAGAGCATTAGAAGCTATGGGACATAAGAGACTTCTTCTGGAAGCGGGAGAAGACGATGAAAACTGCCCCATCGAATATATTCTGGAATGTATCCAAACGATTTATAATGAAAAATTTGAAAATGGATCCATTAGAAGGGTTAATATTGATATAGCAGCCACCACTGCTGAAAATTACAGAAAACTCAAAGAAGCAGGCATTGGCACATATATTTTATTCCAAGAAACTTATCACAAGCCAACCTATCTTGCCATGCACAAAGGACCAAAACACAATTATGAATGGCATACAGAAGCTATGGACAGAGCCATGTTGGGCGGCGGAATTGATGATGTCGGCATCGGACCTCTGTTTGGATTATATGATTACCACTACGAAACCGTAGCCCTCCTTATGCATGCCGAGCATTTAGAGGCTGTCAGCGGCGTGGGACCACATACTATTTCATTTCCAAGGTTATTGCCCGCTGAAGGGGTGGATTATGACAGCTTCCCTTATTTGGTTAATGATCGTGATTTTAAAAAAGTAGTAGCAGTCATTCGTCTGGCGGTACCTTATACTGGACTCATTCTTTCCACAAGAGAAAGCGTTGAATTCCGTCGAGAACTTTTGGACATAGGTATTTCTCAAATGAGTGCCGGTTCCAGTGTAGGGGTAGGCGGATACGCTAAGAAAATGGCTGCCGAAGAAAAAGGCATAGAAGAAACGCCTCAATTTAATCTGGCCGACCATAGAAAACCTATTGATGTACTAAAAAGTCTTGTAAAAGACGGATATCTGCCAAGTTATTGCACAGCTTGCTACAGAGAAGGAAGAACAGGAGATCGCTTTATGCCTCTTGCAAAATCAGGCCAAATCGCTAACTGTTGTCTTCCCAATGCTCTGCTGACTTTTGAAGAATATCTGAATGATTATGGTGACGAAGAACTTAAAGCAATGGGACGAAAAATGATTGATCAAGAAATTCTGAACGTTCCCAATGAAAGGCAAAGAGCAAGAGCCATAGAATATTTGAACCGAATCCGTCAAGGAGAAAGAGATTTAAGATTCTAAAAAAATCCGCCAGCTTAGCTGGCGGATTTTTACTTTTTGTATTAATGATTTCTAACATTTCATTCTTTTGCTAAAGCCTTAACCTTACATATTCAAACAAATATTCCCATTGCTTTCAATAACCTTTTTAAAGTAGTATCCTGAATCCTTTATGGTTCGTTTGTAAGTTGAATAATCTACATAAACCAAGCCAAATCTCTTTGTGTATCCTTCTGCCCATTCAAAGTTATCCAGCAAAGACCAATGAAAATATCCGGCAAGCTTATCCTTATATCCCTCTTCTGAGAGCCTATGCAATTCTTTTAAATATCTGTTGATAAAATCTATTCTTTGAGGATCATGAACTTTCCCGTCCAGAGAGATCCAGTCATTATTCGCCAAACCATTCTCTGTAATATAGACCGGCAGATTATATCGATCTATAACCATTTTAGGACCCCAATAAAGGGATTTGGGTTCTACTTTCCACCCCAAGGAAGTTTCTGCACTCCCTGGAATCTCCTCTTGTCTGATACACCCCTGTTTTTCGTCATATTTCACATAAGAACCATAGTATATATTAAGTCCAACAAAATCAAGGGGTTGAGCAATTGTATCCATATCCTTTTCGTAATTCAGCGGCAAATAAGGAATAATTCGATCCGGATATTTTCCGAGGATCACAGGATCCAACAAATCCCCAAAAGACAGATAGAGGTCAGGTCCGTCTATTTTATTAAACATAGCTCGTATTGCAACTTCTCTGTCTTCTATGGAATCTGTAGCCGGTATAGGCACATCTCCACAGGATACAACACCTATATAAGGTTTTAATTTCGCGTTTTCTCTTATTGCTTTCACTGCTAATCCATGAGCCATCAGGTTGTAATGCCACGCTCGAACGACCTGTTTTCTTGGTAACTGAAGTCCCGGAGCATGAAGGCCTAATTCGTGCCCCAGACCAATATAGCATTCTGGTTCATTTTGCGTAACCCAGTATTGTACCCGATCGGAAAAATGATCTACGACTACCTTTACATACTCAGCAAACCACTTTGGACTGTCCGGGTTTAACCAGCCTCCTTTGTAATATAACTCTAAAGGATAGTCCCAATGAAATAAGGTAACAAAAGGAGTAATATTATTTTTAATAAGTGCATTAATTAATCGGTCATAATAGGCTATACCCTTAGAATTTACTGCCCCTGTACCATTTGGAATGATTCTTGGCCAGCTTATGGAAAATCTATAAGCTTTCATCCCAAGCTCTTTTAATATGGCAATATCTTCTTCCATTCGATTATAGCTGTCACATGCATAATCTCCATGATCTCCCAAGCGCGTCTTTCCGGGAGTATGACTAAATTCATCCCATACTGATAATCCTCTGCCGTCTTGTAAAGCTCCCCCTTCTATCTGGTAGGCAGCCGTAGCTGCTCCCCAAATAAAATCCTCTTTAAACCCCATATAAATCCTCCTTAAATCTTCTCTATTTCTCTTAGCTCTCTTTCTAAACCTGAAAATGTATGTCCTCCTTAACCCTCCATTTTCCTGTTCTTGCATTATTAATAAATGATTGCACAATTATCAATATTATATGACAAATTTCAACTCTTGAAAAGAATTTTGCATATCTTGTTTTTTAGGAGGCAAACTGGCTGTTATAAAGCTCTGCGTAAAATCCTTTTTTCCTAAGAAGTTCCTCATGGTTGCCCTGCTCTACAATATCTCCATCTTTCATCACCAGAATTAAATCTGCATCCTTTATTGTGGATAACCTATGGGCGATGATAAAGGATGTTCTTCCTCTCATTAAGTTCTCCATAGCTTTTTGTATTAAAATTTCGGTTCTGGTATCCACAGAAGAAGTTGCTTCATCCAATATAAGAATCCTGGGATCTGAAAGGATGGCTCTTGCTATGGTAAGCAGCTGTTTCTGCCCTTGGGATATGTTGTTGGCTTCTTCGTTTATCATCATGCTATATCCATCCGGTAAAGTTTTGATGAATCGATGAACATGGGCAGCTTTTGCAGCTTCTATAACCTCCTCATCACTGGCACTAAGACGCCCATATCGAATATTCTCCATTATGCTTCCGGAAAAAAGCCAGGTGTCTTGAAGAACCATGCCAAAATGCGATCTTAAATGCTCCCGTGTAAACTCTTTGATGTCATGACCATCTATAAGAATCCTTCCGCTATTCAATTCATAAAATCTCATAAGCAATTTGACTATGGTTGTTTTTCCTGCTCCAGTAGGACCTACGATGGCGACCTTCTGGCCTGGTTTTATATCTGCTGAAAAACTTTTGATGATGATTTTATCTTCGTTATAACCGAATTTTACATTTTCAAAAGTCACTCTTCCTTCTACCTTTTCCAACTCAACAGGCTTTGCAGATTCTGTTCCCTCTTCTTTTTCTTCCAGAAAGGCAAACACTCTTTCAGCAGCAGCAACAGTGGACTGAATGACATTACTGATCTGTGCTACCTGGGATATGGGCTGTGTAAAACTTTTGATGTATTGAATAAAGGAAAGGATGTCCCCTACCTCTATTACACCTCTGCTGGCATACCAGCCTCCTAAAATAGAAACGGCCACATAGCCTAAGTTCCCTATAAAGTTCATGATGGGCATCATCATTCCGGATAAGAATTGGGATTTCCATGCAGAATCATACAGTTCTTTATTAATTTTTCTAAACTGGTCAACCACTTCTTTCTCTGCATTAAATGCTTTCATAATGTTATGTCCGCCATATACCTCTTCGATATGTCCATTTACTTTTCCTAAAGCTTTTTGCTGCTCTATAAAGTATTTCTGTGACTTCTTTACGATGGCCAGTACTAAAACCATGGATAAGGGCAGAATTAAAATAGCCGCAATCGTCATTTCCCAGCTGATATACAGCATCATAATAAGAACACCAATCAAAGTGGTAGCAGAAGTTATGATCTGACTTAAGCTCTGGTTTAAAGTCTGACTGACAGTGTCTACATCATTTGTAACCCTTGAAAGTACATCTCCATGAGATACAGAATCAAAATACTTAAGAGGTAATCGATTAATCTTTTCAGATATTTCTTTTCTGAGATTATACGATACTTTCTGTGAAACGCCGGTCACAATCAATCCCTGAATATAAGAAAATACTGCGGAGATAATGTACAATCCTAACAGTAATAAAACCGTATTTAAAAGGTATTGGAAATCTATCCCTCCACCTGATCCAGTGATCTTAGAAATGACTCCTTCATATATTTTGGTGGTAGCCTTACCCAATATTTTGGGTCCAGCTATAGAAAAGACCGTACTGCCTATGGCAAAAATCATGACTATAATAAGCTTTAGCCTGTAAGGTCTTAAATAGTCCAAAAGCTTTGAAAGGGTCCCCTTAAAATCTTTAGGCTTTTCGAAGCCTCCCCTCATCCCTCCCATAGGTCCATGGCCTCTTCTTGGAATATTATTTTTAGCATTATTTTCACTCATATTGCCAGTTCCTCCTCTGATAATTGTGAGAGTGCAATTTGCCTATAAACCTCACAATTTTTTAGAAGTTCTTTATGGGTTCCCATCCCTACAATCCTTCCATCATCCAGCACAATAATCTTTTCAGCATTCATGATCGTGCTGATTCTCTGAGCTACGATTAAAAGGGTACTATCTTTTATTTCTTCAGCCATTGCTCTTCTTAAAGCTGCATCTGTTTTGAAATCCAGAGCCGAAAAGCTGTCGTCAAATATAAAGATTTCCGGTTTTTTCACCAGGGCTCTGGCTATAGAAAGTCTTTGCTTCTGGCCTCCCGAGACATTGGCTCCGCCTTGAGCAATTTCTGACTGCAATCCCTTTTCTTTTTCAAGGATAAACTCTTTTGCCTGAGCAATTCTTATCGCTTTCTGTACTTCTTCATCACTGGCATCGGCATTTTTACCATATTTTATATTGCTTTCTATGGTTCCTGAAAATAAAATCGACTTCTGAGGAACATATCCGATTTTTTCTCTTAAATCATGCAGCTTCATTTCCCTTATATCCTGACCATCCAGAAGAATCTGCCCTTCTGTAACATCAAAAAATCGCGGTATAAGATTAATAAGGGTTGATTTCCCGCTACCGGTACCTCCTATAAAAGCAGTAGTTTCTCCCGGTCTGGCAGTAAATGAAATATCTTGAAGAACATATTCTTCTGCTCCTGGGTACTTGAAGCTCACATTTTTAAACTCCAGAAGTCCTTTTACATCTTTCTTAACTTCTTTAGGATTTTCAGGGTCTTTTATTGTAATTTCCTTATTTAAGACTTCTGAAATTCTCTGAGCCGATACAGAAGCTCTAGGAAGTATGATAGAAATCATAGAAATCATCAAAAATGACATGATGATTTGCATAGTATACTGCATGAAGGCCATCATATCTCCTACCTGTATGGTGCCGTTTTCTATTTCTTTTGCACCTATCCATATAATGAGCAGCGTAACACTGTTCATAATGAGCATCATCGTCGGCATCAATACAGTCATAATTCTGGATACAAAAAGATTTGTTCTGGTTAAATCTATATTGGCATCATCAAACTTTTTTTCTTCAACTTTCTGCGTATTAAAGGCTCTGATTACCAGCATTCCGGTAAGAGCTTCTCTCGTCACACGGTTAACATTGTCTACCAGCCTTTGCATCCTTTTAAATTTGGGCATGGCGGTTGCGAAAATAACGATCACTAAAGTCAGAATGGCCATTACTCCAACGGCAATAATCCATGCCATGGAAGTGTTCGTCCTCAAAGCCCTGATCACTCCGCCTACTCCTAATATGGGGGCATAGAATACCATTCTAAGCATCATAACCGTAAACATCTGAACCTGCTGAATATCATTGGTACTTCTTGTAATTAATGAAGCGGTTGAAAAGTCATTAAATTCACTGTTGGAAAAAGTAGTGACTTTATTAAAAACTTTATCTCTTAAACTTCTCCCAAGACCTGATGAAATTCTTGCCGATAAAAATCCAACCGCTATGGATGCCCCCATACCTACAAGGGAAATCAACAGCATCATTCCGCCTATATATAAGATGTAATTGGTTTGAATTCTGTTCATGTCGATGCCTATGTCTTCATACATGGACTTGATATAAGCAAGCGCCGACTGAGTAATGATTCCTTCAGGCAACACTTTAAACTGTTCATCTATCTTAATTTTTATGGCATCTATTTGCTCTCTGGGCAACTGTCTGAGTATCATAAAAGGATCCGTTCCCTGAGGCAAATCTACATAGGATTGATAAGCTCCTTCTTCTATAGCGCTTATGATCAGAAATATTTTTCCTAAATAAGGACTCATTGTTTCCAGATCATTTTTCGATCTTGTATTTAAGATATATAGGTTTTCCTGCTCTAAAGCCGGATATTTCTTTACCAGCTTTTCATATTCTTTTTGGGTAAGAGTGTTTTTTCCTATTAACTTGTAAGTTTGGCTGATTAAAGTCTTTTCATCTTCATCTGAAAAAATCATGATTTTATCCATGGTGTCTTCTTTCATGACTTCTGGAACCAGGTTCTCTATTCCGTTTTGCTGAATACCCACATTAACTATATCTGACATATAATCAGGCAAAGCCAGCTCTGTAGCGGCCTGAAGGAAAAGGAATGCTATGGTAATAAGAATGGACGCAATAAATGGTTTAAATTCTTTAATAAGTTTTGACATACTTACCTCCTAATTGATCATAGGTCCTATGACTCTAGTATTTGCAATAATAACATATTAATTATTTTACACAAAAAAAGTAAATTTATAAAATGATACAGGAGATTATCAGCAATATTTTCAGTGATAATCTCCTGTATCAATCATTTACTTATTTTGATTAAACAACATTTTTAAGGCTTTCTCTTTTGAAAGAGGTTTGCTAAATAAATATCCTTGCATTCTATCACAATGGTGGCCCATAAGATAATTCTTCTGTTCAGGAACTTCAACGCCTTCTGCCACTACTTTGAGTCCCAGTTTATGTGCCATAGAAATAATATCTCCTGTGATGATGTCTCCGCTGTCTTTAATTGAAATGTTATTGATAAAGTAGCGATCAATTTTCAAAGTATCAATATTTAACTCAATTAATCGGGCGAAAGAGGAATATCCCGTACCAAAATCATCTAAGGCTATTTCTATTTGATGATTCCTTAAATTTTTAAGTTTTTCATTAATCATATTATAATTGCCCAAAAGTACGGACTCTGTTATTTCCAGTTCAAGACTTGATGGCTCAATACCGGTATCTGAAATAATCTTCATAATTGTATCTGTAAAATCATATCTAAGAAGCTGTATTCCAGAAACATTTACTGCTACCTTTATATCTTTAAATCCCTTGTCAGTCAAGTCCCGTATAAATTCACTGGCTTGCGTGAGAATGAAATTACCCAGGGGAACTATGAGCTGTTTTTTTTCTGCCACATCAATAAATTCCATAGGAGAAACAAAACCAAGCTTCTTTGTTCTCATCCGCGCAAGGGCTTCAAACCCAGTTATTTTATTTGACTTTAAATCAACTTGAGGCTGATATTCCAGATATATTTTACTCGTATCATTTTCTGTAATAGCCGCTCTAATCTCTTTTTCAATTAGATCTTCTCTCTGAAGTTTATTCTCCATAACTTTGTTAAAAAAAGCATACCCTGCATCATTCTCTTTAACACCGCTTAATGCAATCGATACGTCTTTTAAAATTCTGTCTGAATGATCATATTTATTATGAATCTCAACTATGCCAATTTCTACATTTATATTCTGTTCTACATTTTTTACTTTAAAAGGATCTTTGAATGCTTTGATTATTTTATTCACAACAGACACCAATTCTTGTTGATCACTGTAATGCTTCATAAACAAAGCAAATCTGTCGGCCGAAAAACGAAAAAGTATTTTGCTGCCATCTTCTAAGTTCTGAATACGTTTAGTGAGTTCTTTTAAAATTTCGTCTCCATAATCATATCCATAAGTCATATTAATCATTCTGAAATTTTTACAATTAATGAGTAAAAGAGCTCTTCGAGCCTTTTCATTCTTTTCTAATTCTTTGGTTAAAATTTCTTTAAGATAATGTTCGTTCGGCAGTCCGGTCAATCCGTCGTAATAAGCCAGATGAATTAATTTTTCATTTTTTTGATATGTCGAAATCATAATATAGATCAGCAATGCATATATGATCAACAATGCGACTAAGATTACTCCAGTTAAATTTTTTATGATTTCTTCCGCTTCCCTTAGTGACTGCCCAATAGCTAACGTTCCTATTTTAATATTCTCTAAATTTTTAATGTTCTCTAGGTATACCGGAACAAAAGCCTGATATTCTTTTTCTTCGTCATATGTACTAATGTAACTGTATTCTCTGTTACCATAAATGGCATTTCTAATTTCCGGAGTAATGATCTTATTTTCATCAAAATGGGTTTTTGAACTTCTAGTAATATTAAACTGGTTATCAATAAAAAAGACCTTTGCTACACCTTCAACTTCTTGTATCTCATCCAGTAATTTACGTATCTCAAAACTGCCAAGGAAATTATAAATCTTCTCTGATTTAACGCCTATCTCAAGAAATCTATCGTCTGAAATTTTAAAATAAGCATATTTAAAGTATTTTCCAGTTTTTGAATCCTGCTTAATTGGGGCAATGTAACTTGCTTGCTCGCTCATCATGAAATCATAAAACAGATGACCTTCATACGCCTTCCATCCAACCATAGCATCTACATTGGAATAAATTATTTCTCCTTGAGCGTTGTAGTAAGCGATTTCATCTACTTTTAAAATATCAGCCAATTCTTTCAGTAATTGATTGCTGTACTGTCCGTCATATAAAGCAATTGCCCTGCTTGCCACAAGAAGTTTTTCTTCTAATAATTCATTGACAACATCCTTGGCCTCTGCCGCTTTGGATAGGCTGTAAGAATAACTTTTTGCAAAATTAATGGAATCCTCTTGCATGCGACTAAAATAGTATTCTCTTATACTATAAATTATAATTTTACTGATCCCAAAGAAAATCATCGTAATAACAAGAAAAGAAATGATAAAAACCTTAGTGTCCAACCTTTTAAACTTATGCTCAGCTTTCACCAGATTCCCTCCTCATCCAAAGCGCACGCTGCATTCACGAAAAACATTGCCTGCCAGGATTGATAAAGAATTATAGTAAAAAAAACCTATATATCTTTTCTATAATTTACAATATTCCTACACTATTCGTCAATTATATCTTTGTTCTTTTTTATGAAACGATTCAAAAATATAATTTTATATAAAAAAAGCTAGGGGTCCTGCTATTACAGATCCCCTAGCTTTTTTACTTTCGGATTTCAACCTGAGCTGCAACTAAACCAGAAGCCCCATATTTTTCCCTTAACTTAGGCTTTTCAATTTTACCGGTAGGATTGCGAGGAACTTTATCAAAAATGATTTTCTTTGGACGTTTATAGCGAGGCATCGAAGTACAGAATGCTTTTATTTCTTCTTCCGTACAGGTATATCCAGATTTTAATTCTATAATGGCAGCTGCAATTTCACCTAAACGTTGATCGGGCAGCCCAATAACTGCCACATCTTTAATTGCTTCATGGGCACGGAGGAAATCTTCAATTTGCACCGGATAGATATTCTCTCCTCCACTGATAATAACGTCCTTTTTGCGGTCCACCAAATAAATAAAACCATCTTCATCCATTCTGGCCATGTCTCCAGTAAAGAGCCATCCGTTTTTTATGACAGCTGCTGTAGACTCAGGATCTTTATAATAACATTTCATCACTCCGTCCCCTTTTACTGCCAGTTCTCCCACTTCTCCCTGAGGAACAGAATTACCCTGCTCATCAACGATCCTTGCTTCCCACTTGTATCCTGGTATTCCGATAGCTCCTACCTTATGAATATTCTCTGTTCCCAGATGAACACATCCTGGACCTGTAGATTCACTTAAACCATAGTTTGTATCATAAAGATGATTAGGAAAATATTTTTTCCAGCGATGGATTAAACTTGGCGGAACTGGCTGAGCACCGATATGCATAAGTCTCCACTGAGAAAGATCATAATCTTCCAGTTTCACATCTCCTCTTTCAATGGCATCCAAAATATCCTGAGCCCATGGAACTAATAACCAGACAATGGTGATTTTTTCCTCTGAAACTGTTTTAAGGATCCATTCTGGTTTGATTCCTCGAAGCAATACTGCTTTGCTGCCGGATAATAAACTGCCAAACCAGTGCATTTTAGCACCGGTATGATAAAGGGGAGGAATACATAAAAAATTATCCTCATGGGTTTGACCGTGATGCTGATATTCAGTATAACATGCAGCCATTAAGCTGCGGTGAGTATGTAAAATTGCTTTTGGAAATCCTGTTGTTCCAGATGAGAAATATATTGCCGCATCATCCTCGTCACTAAGCTCAACCTGTGGAGTCTCAGATGAGCAATTGGCTGTAAGCCTGTCATAACTTTCAGCAAAACTGGGACGATTTTCTCCTGCATAAAAAAGCGTTTTTACCCGTGGGATTTGATCATAAATAGATTCCAGACGCCCGATAAATTCGGGACCAAAAATCAGTGCAACTGTATCAGACAAATCCAGACAATATTTTATTTCTTCAGCTGTATATCTGAAGTTTAAAGGTACCGCAACAGCACCAGCCTTTAAGATTCCAAAATATATGGGCAGCCACTCTAAGCAATTCATTAAAAGAATAGCTACCTTATCCCCCTTTTTAATTCCTCGCTTCAGTAATAAATTGGCCAGACGATTGGCTTTTTCATTAAAAACTCTCCAAGTCATTTCCAGGCGATATTCCCCTGCCGGATTATTTTCAATCAGTTCATATTCTCGCCAAATAACATTGTGGCTTTCCTGAAGTTCTAAATTAATTTCTACCAAACATGTTTCTTGACCATACAACTCAGCATTTCGAGATAATATTTCAGTGATCGGCACTGCTTTTCCTCCCCTTTTTTAATATATCATAACTATTTTCATTAATAAAAATATTGTAACAAATATAACATTAAACTATATTATAGGATATTAAACTCCTTTAAGCAACGATTTTATAATAAGGTTTTTTGGCATAGGAAACCCGGCGGGATTTTCTGTGCAATAAAAAAAGGAAAGGCTTGATTACCTCTCCTTCTTCGTAAAACTATTTAATTTGCCGGTATGATTAATTTTTGTCCAGGGAAAATCAGATTTGGATTTTTCAAGTTGTTATATTTAGCAATCTCTTCCCATTTTACTCCGAATTTTACGCCAATCTTCCATAATATATCCCCAGCTTTTACAACATATGTTTGTGTGGATTTTTCTTTTTCAGGCTGTGTTGCAGGTACTTGCTTTACTGTTTCTTTTTCTGTTTCTTCTGCTTTTTCTTCTACTACTTCTGTAGGTTCTTCCTGAATTGTCTTTTCTATAACAGTCATTCTAGGTCTTACTTCTGCCGGTATAGATTCTAACCCTTTGATATATTCTACAAGAACTTCGTCAAGAGCAGACAATTCTGTCACTAGAATTCCTTCTTTCAACATATCATATCCGTCTCCGCCTTCTGCCAGAAAATCATTCGTAGCTACTTTATAAGTTTTTTCTAGATCAAGAGGTTCTCCGTTAATGATTACGTCAGAAACTCTTTTGCCTGCTTCTTTATTCAAATCTAAAGTAAAGGTCACACCAGCTACTTGTGGGAAACCACCCGCCAATTCCGGATAGCTGGCTGTTCCATGTTCAAGAGCAGCCAAGATCTGAGCGCCCGTATACTCTTTTACAATGACATAGTTGCCAAATGGCAGTACTGTGATAATTTCATCCATTGTGATGTCTCCTACATCTATGGACGCTCTGATGCCTCCTCCGTTTGTAATAGCCATATCAGCGCCAGATACTGCAAGCATTGCATCTGTTATAAGATTAGACAAGTTCGTTTCTCCAGCCCTTACATGCTCTCTTTCTCCATCCAATACTACTTCTGTTTTCCCTACCACTACAGATGTAATCACTTTATTTTGTTCGGTGAGCTTCGTTATCACTTCTGAAATCGCAGAATCTTCTTCTAATTCTGCAACTGCTTCGTTGCTTAAAAGTGTAGGCTCCACTGATTTTAATTTTCCGTTTTCAAAAATTAAATTTACGATACCTAAATTATTATTATACTCGCCTGTTGATACGATTTTCGTGGTTTTCCCTTCATTGTCGATAGTATCTAAAGTTGAATGGCTGTGACCGTCTATAATCAAATCTATGCCTTCTACCTGATCTCTTACACGGTAAGAAGTATCTGTACTTTCTTTGTCAATTCCCAGATGCATGAGTGCAATGATGGCGTCCACATCTTTACTTTTAAGTTCTTCAACAATCTTTTTAGCTGTTTCTACTGGATCAGCAAAGGTTAAACCTTCCACATTCTTGGGATTGGTCTTATAAGCTGTCTCAGGTGTTGAAAGGCCGAATATTCCTATTTTCAACCCTCCAACTTCCTTAATAACATATGGCTCAAGCAACGTCGTTCCATCTGCTTTTAATACATTGGCAGATATGATAGGATACTGTGCAAGATTCGCCAGTTCAAGCAATCTGTCTTGACCATAGTTAAAGTCATGGTTTCCAGGAGTCATAGCATCATAACCTACAGCATTCATAACCTTTACTATGCTTTCGCCTTGTGTAATTGTAGCAAAAGGCTGCCCATGGAAAGTATCCCCGGCATCCAAAAGTAAAACATTAGGATTGGCTTCTTTAAGTGCTTTTACTTTAGAACTAATTCTTGAAAATCCTACGCCTTCGTTTACTCTTGAATGGGTGTCATTCGTATGTACGATGGTGATTGTTGTTGTTTTTCCTTCTTCTGCACTAACTACTGCTGTCGGGGCAAAAACGAAGCCCACTACCATAGCAAACATGATCAGTGCACTAACTAGTTTTTTGAACTTAAAGTCCATATTGCTTCCTCCCCTATAGTTAATTTTTATTTTATTCACTAATAATATTCTTTAAATTGATAAAAAATCCTTTAAAATTTTTAAAAATAAAATAAAAAGACAGTCCATAAAAGGAATCTGTCTTTTTATGAAAATGATATATAGAAATTATGCCAGCAATGCACGGTCATTGGCAAATTCTTCTCCGCTAGCTTTTCCAAAACGTTCTAAAAGGTTTTCAACCGTCAGCTTTTTCTTTTCTTCACCTTTAATGTCTAAAATGATATGACCGTCATGCATCATAATAAGGCGGTTACCATACTTGATAGCATCCCGCATATTATGCGTAATCATTAATGTGGTCAAATTACCCTCTCTAATAAATTTGTCACTAAGCTCCAATACTTTCTGAGCTGTTTTTGGGTCCAGAGCCGCAGTATGTTCATCCAAAAGTAAAAGCTTAGGCTTTTTTAGGGTTGCCATCAAAAGTGTCAAAGCTTGCCTTTGACCTCCTGAAAGCAGTCCAACCTTGGTCGTTAATCTGTTTTCAAGTCCCAGACCCAAAGGTGCAAGCAGTTCTTTATACATCATTCTTTCTTTATTTGTAATACCCCATTTTAAAGTACGACGCTTTCCCCTGCGAAAAGCAAGCGCCAAATTTTCTTCTATCCACATATTAGATGCTGTTCCCATCATTGGATCCTGGAATACCCGGCCTAACATAGCCGCCCTTTTGTGTTCGGGTAATTTGGTTACATCTGTACCGTCAATAATAATCGAACCTTTATCAACAGGAAATACCCCTGCAATAGAGTTTAAGAGGGTAGATTTACCCGCGCCATTACCACCAATTAAGGTAACAAAATCACCTTCTTCAAGGGTTACTGTGACATTCCGTAAAGCTACTTTTTCATTGACTGTTCCGGGATTAAACACCTTGTATACTTCGTTCACTGATAACATTTATTTCCCCTCCTTAATAGAAATTTTGACGGGGTTCAGATAAGTTTTAAATACTGGCAGTGATAGTGCGATTGCCACAGTAATCGCTGTAAAGAGCTTCAAATCGTTCGCCGGCATTCCCATTTTTAGTACCAGTGCAATAATAATTCGGTAAGTGATTGCCCCCAGTACCAAAGAAACCAATCTGCTAAAGAAATTCTTTTTCCCAAACAAGACTTCACCGATAATTACAGATGCCAGCCCAATAACGATGGATCCTGTGCCCATCTGCACATCTGCAAAACTTTGGCTTTGAGCAATAAGTGCTCCACTTATTGCCACAAGTCCATTACTAAGAACCAAGCCGATGATTTTCATAATATCTGTATTGATCCCTTGAGCCCGAACCATCTTGGGGTTGTTACCAGTGGCACGAATAGCCGAACCAAGTTCTGTTCCAAAAAACCAATATAAGAAACATACAATAACCATGACAAAAATCAATCCCAAAACGATTACTGCATTGGTATCACTTAAGCCAAGATTTTGAAGCCAACTATATACCGTCTCCGTACGCAAAAGAGAAATATTGGCTTTTCCCATTATACGTAAATTAATAGAATACAAGGCGATCATTGTTAATATTCCTGATAAGAGCGCAGGTATTTTGAGCTGAGTATGCAAAATTCCTGTCGTTAACCCTGCGAGTAGACCGCCTACCAAAGCCAAAGCAGTTGCAGCATAAGGATTCATTCCACTGGTAATTGCCTGGGCTGCAATGGCTGCCCCCATGGCAAGGGTTCCCTCTACTGTCAAATCTGCAATATCCAATATTCTATAAGTGATGTACACTCCTATAGTCATAATCGCCCACAAAAGCCCCAGGGAAACAGCACCTAAAATAATCTGTAACACTTTATATCCCCCATTTCTGAAGTTGTCATATGAACCTGTCAATTCTGTCTGCTAAACTGCTATTTTATGATATATTGCTGAAGATCCTCAGGAATTTCTAAACCAATTTCTTCAGCCACTATACCATTAATAACAAAATCAAATTCTGTAGCAGATTCAATCGGCATTGTAGCTGGAGAAGCTTCTCCTTTTAAAATCTTTACTGCCATTAAACCAGTCTGGTATCCTAAATCTTTATAGTTAATTCCTAAAGTAGCCAAACCTCCATTATCAACCATACCTGATTCACCGCAGATTACAGGCGTTTTGGACTGAGCTGTTACACCGTGTACAATTGGCATAGCAGAAGCAAATACATTGTCTGTTGGGATATAGATTGCATCGCATTTTTCTACTATGGATTGTGTTGCCTGCTGAACATCATTGGAATTGGTAACAGTTACTTCTACATAGTTAAGACCTAAGTTTTCAATAGCTTCCTTTGCAAGCTTTGCCTGTAATACGGAATTATCCTCGCTGGAAGTATAAAGTACCCCTACTGTTTTTGCATCAGGCACTAATTTTGCTAAAAGGTCTATTTGCTCTTTAATCGGATTCATATCGGTAGTTCCGCTGACATTTCCTCCAGGAGCTTCATTAGAATCTACCAATTTTGCAGCTTCAAAATCTGTAACAGCAGTTGCTAAAATAGGTATTTCTGTCGTTTTGCCGGCAATGGATTGAGCAGCCGGAGTTGCAATGGCCAATACTAAATCCACATTATTGCTTACAAAACGGTCGCTGATTGTAGAAAGGTTACTTTGATCCCCTTGGGCATTTTGAAAATCAATCGTAAGATTTTCGCCATCCACATAGCCGTTATCCTTTAATGCTTCTATAAATCCTTCTCTTGCAGCATCAAGGGCAACGTGATCCATGTATTGAATGATACCCACTGTATATTTTTTACCGCTGTCTTCAGTGGATGATTCAGCTGGAGCTGGATCTTGAGTTGTAGTTGTGGTATTTCCTCCTCCGTTTGAACAACCTACTGCGAACATTAATACCGCAGTAGAAAGAACAAAGCTTAAAGTCTTAATAAACTTATTCATATTTCACATTCCTCCTATTGATTTTTTTATTATTTTAAATTAACCTTTTTTAGGTTAAATTGTTTACGTAAAATAAGATTTGTATAAAAGTATGCAAGAAAGTCCCAATTCACCACCATTTGCTATAAAAATTAAACAACTATTAAACAACAAAA
>ERZ773359.1036-NODE-1036-length-39586-cov-15.541347_pt1 | contig 39586 bp, 41 predicted proteins | sample MGYA00374955_ERZ773359 | MGnify/ENA primary metagenome ERZ773359 (study PRJEB29098, sample SAMN04486028) | biogas fermenter metagenome | study: EMG produced TPA metagenomics assembly of the Biogas fermentation microbial communities from Germany - Plant 4 DNA1...
CGGCGAACGGATTTGAACCGCTGACACTGCGGGTATGAACCGCATGCTCTAGCCACCTGAGCTACGCCGCCCCATGGTTGCGGGGGCAGGATTTGAACCTGCGACCTCCGGGTTATGAGCCCGACGAGCTACCTGACTGCTCCACCCCGCGTCAATTATTTATACCGACGACAAGTTTTATTATATAATATATATTATTTACCGTCAACCCTTTTGTGTAGGAATCCCGCCGGTATTTTGATGAAGCCTAATAAAATTCTGGTAAATGACACCCTGCAGGCCGTCCCATTCGCTTACGGTAATACGCTCAAAGCCCCAGTGCTCCATCAGGCATTTAAGGATTATGGTTCCGGCATTTATTATATCCGCCCTTCCGGGATGAAGCCCGGGTATTTTCCGTTTCTTGCTTATATCCAGCAGCGCCAGTTTTTCAAGTATACATTTTACTTCGCTCAATGTCAACACAAAATTGTGAACTTTATCCGAGTCGTAGCGCTCCATGCCCTGGGCCACCGCCGCTAGGGTGGTTATGGTACCGCCTATGCCGATCATTTTGCAGTCCCCCGCGGTTATATCCTTTGCATTTTTGGCCAACATATCCGTTACAAAATGTTCAATTTCCGAAGCTTCCGCCGGGGTTACAGGGTCGTTTCTCACGAACCTTTCGGTGAGCCTTACGGCGCCAATGTCCAGGCTTTTATAATTATTTATCCTAAGACCCATGCCTGTTACCAGTTCGGTGCTGCCTCCCCCGATATCCGCCAGGAAGGTGCATCCTTCACCGGCATCGCAGCCCAGCGCCGCGCCGACAAAACCAAGCTCCGCCTCCTGCTTTCCGTCCAGCACCCATGCCCTTATACCAAGCCGGCGGATTTCCCGTATAAGGTCCTCGCCGTTTGAAGCATCCCTTACTGCACTGGTAGCAACGGCCAGCACCTCATCGGCACCCATGGAAATGGCTTTCTCCTTGAAGTCCCGGACCGCCCCAAGGGTTGCTTCCACCGCCCCGGGGGATAACACGCGGTTTGCGTCCACCCCTGCGCCCAGCCTGGTGGTTCTCAGGGTTTTGTAAAGGGGCTGTATATTTGCCTCATCCACCCGGGCCACCAGCAGTCTCACCGAATTGCTGCCCACGTCTATTACCGATACCCTTTTCATGGTATGGTACCTCCAACTTAATAAACCGCGCCCGCAGGCACGGCTGTTTACTAATAGTCCCCTCTCCTAAAGCCTCCACCTCGTTTTGAATCCTGGCTTTTTTTGAGCTGCTGCTGTCTCTCGTCGCTGTCCCTCAGAAACTTTAACATGCGGTCTTCAAAGGACATGTTCTTTGACTTTTCCCGCCTTTCCGCCTCCCAGTCAATCTCAATGGGCCTTGTGGCTTTTTTCAATTGCATGCCAGTCTGCTTGAGGGATAAACTTATCTTGCCCTTACTGTCGATGGAGATTACTTTAACTTTAACCTTATCCTTTTCTTTAAGATATTGTTTAATATCTTCCACATAATGGTCTGCAACTTCGGATATGTGCACAAGACCGGTTTTTCCTTCCGGCAGTTGAATGAAGGCCCCAAAACTGGCAATGCTGGTCACCGTTCCTTCAACTATGCTCCCTACCTGAAACGGCATAGGTCAAAAATTCCTCCTCTTGAGTTAATAAGCATTATAACAGCCTGTGATAATTATATATTATGCCCCTTGGTATGTCAATTGCTCCCGTTTTCCCCGGAATGGTTAACGTCCACGAACATGATTTCCCCCGATTTAATAAGACCCAACCTTTCACGGGCAACCTTTTCTATATATTCGTCGCTTTGCATTCTTTCCAGCTCTTCCCTGAGCCTTTCGTTTTCCTTCTTGATTTCCTCTATTTGAGCCCTAATGGCTGCTTCCTGTGCGCGGGACTTCCTAATGACCATATACTGGGCGGTAAGCGTGTATGCCAGGTATACCGCCAGAAGAATAAATACGATGCTTTTTATCCTTACCGGCTTTTTGTCTTTTTTCGACTTCAAATCATACACCCGTCCCATTAGAAAACCCCCATTCCTTTTCTTTTGTCCATATTATATTATTGTTCTATACACAGCTAATAAACCCTTCCATCATTTTTTATTCTTAATCAGAGGTAAATATTTCCTCGCCTCCTGTCCCATCCTGGCAAAGGTTTTGCACACGCGGGTCTTTACGGTGTTGCACGGTTTCCACAATATATTGGACAGCACCCTTAGGGGTCCCCGCATCAGTTTAACAACGGTAAAAAATAAGCCCTTAACAAAATACGCCAACCCGTTCAGCAGGGTTTCAACGATACCGCCCAGGAAATATAAATAAAGCATTGTACCCAGTCCAAAACCAAGCAGTTGATAAACCCGCACAAGGCCGCTGCTGCTTCTGTAGACGATTGACAGCGTAACAACAAGGGCCGCAGCCCAAAAAAGCATGTCTCCTATAAAGGTAACCATCCCGCCAAAACGGAAAATATCTCGAACAAACCTGTAAAATCCGAATATAAGTCCCAGCATCAGCCCGCCATAAACCGAAGCCAACAATATGACCACCTGGTCCTCTATGGAAAGGAGCATTTAAGACCCCCTCACTATTTGTTGTCGTTAAAAAGTTAAATAAACCACCGCACGGAACGGTGGTTTATTTGAACATCCTTGCAAGTATACCCTTTCCCCGGTCTTTAAACTCCCTGCCCTCCGAATAAATACAGCTTGTGATACTACCCTTTACCTTCAGGTTACCGTCATCTATACTGAGCTTATTTATTTGAAGTCCCTCCCCCGTAACCGTGAGGGTGCCAAGGGTAGTCTCCAATATGACTTTGTTCTCATCAAAACTGTATATATCCTTTACCCCGGATATGAATAAAAGGTTCCTGTCATCCAGCGTAATGCTGTGTTTTTTCTCCTCCACGGCCTGACCCCCTTTACGTTAAATATTTATTCCTAAGCCCGGGCATTTATTCCTATTCCCAGGCCTTCATTATCTCGATTCCCTTGAAATAGTGTTTCAGGATTTCTTCCGCTTTTTTGCCCTCCTTGGCAAGGGCATAGGCGCCCCACTGGGACATGCCCACCCCGTGGCCGTACCCTCGGCCCTTTATTACAAGCCGGTCTCCCTGGACCTCTATGCTGTCTATAAGCGTCGACTTCATCTTTGTGCTGCCGATGGCTATTCGAAAGCCTGGAGCGGATACCTTTTTGCCGTCAAAGTCCAACGTGACAGCCCTGCCCGAAGGACCCTTTTCCGCAACCTTGACGCTGCTTAGGCCCTTTATTTGAACCCCCGTTTCCTTAAGGGCCTTCTCCACTTCCTGCCTGGAAAAGGAAGCTGTCCAATTGCTGTCGTCCTTTGGAGCCTCGGGTGAATCCGGCGAATCCACAACTTTTATATAGGGGGGCTCGGCCTCTTCAAAGGCAAGGCCTTCCTTGGCGGATGCCGTCTTTCCCCCGGCATGGGCATGAAACCAGGCCTTTATATAGTTGTTATTGTAGACCGCAACTTCACCCCTGGTCCTTTCCACCGCTTTTTTTACCCTGTCGTTGACCGCCTGTTGGTTCCATGCCTGGGCTTCCTCAATGTCGGTGGAAACGTGGGCTCCCTCGTACTTGGATCCGCCCTTTTCGGATACGAATTCCATGACAAAGGTACGGGCCAGGATTGCCTGGGCCGCCAGCGCCTCTTCAGGCCAATCGTTTTTCATCTCTCCCGCCACTACGCCCTGCAGGTATTCCTCAAAGGGCAGTTCCTTTATTTCGCCGGTTTCCTTTATATACACCTTTAAAACCGGTTCCTTTCCCTGTCCCCTGCTGATGGATTCCGGGATCTTTAACGGCGCCTGCTCGGGCGCAGGCCTTCTTTCCTGCCTTCTGCAGGAGGCACAGGATATTAAAAGCAGAAGCACCACAATGAATAATAAGACTTTTACCGCGCTATTTCGCTTCACTTCCCAAATCCCTCCTTTTTGTTTGCCCGGTGGGCTGTACCGATACCGCCCGGCCGCTGCCGGACAGCATACATTCACCAACCGAACAAGGCGGGCTATCGCCTGCCATTGTTATTATTATTTGGAATATTTATTTTTTCTAATATGCAAATATTTACCTTAAGTCCTTCGGGTATTTCGGCCCGCCGCCGCGCAGGCGGCTGCCAGGCTCCGGCCGGATAACAGCCCGGCGGTGGAAGGTTCAGTATAACCCGGTCCCGGCAGCACCCTTGGGGAGAAAATGAAGCGGCCGAAAAATGCCGAAGCGGCGGGGATAAAAACCCGCCGCTAATTTTTTTACTCCATAAGTTCATACATTTCCCTTGCCCGGTCTTTGCCGGCATTCTCTATTAAATCCAGCACCCGGACCCGGACCCTTTTTTCACCAAAGGCAAGTTCCAAAACATCTCCCGGTTTTACCTCCGAGCCCGCCTTTGCCATTTTGCCGTTTTGCAGTATCCTGCCCCGGTCACAGGCCTCCTTTGCCACGGTTCTTCTTTTTATAAGCCTCGATTCTTTTAAGAATTTGTCCAGCCTCAAGTCCTACCCTCCCGTTCGCCGGTAAGAGAAAAATCAGGTCCTAGGACCTGATTTTTTTTATTTTCTTACTATTGGTTCACCATGTCCTTCAGGGCTTTTCCGGCTTTGAAGACCGGGGCCTTGGAAGCGGGTATTACCATCTCTTCCTGGGTCTTGGGGTTGCGTCCTTTTCTTTCTTTCCTGGTCTTTACCTCGAAGGTCCCGAAACCGACCAACTGTACCTTTTCGCCCTTAACCAATGCATCGTTAACCGACTCCATGAACGCGTTTACGGCTTTCTCAGCGTCTTTTTTGGTCAAACCGCTCTTCTCGGCCATGCTGGCAATAAGTTCTGCTTTATTCACATAATTACCTCCCTTTTATTGGATTTCCAAATTTCCAATAATGCTATTCTACGAAATCTTTGAGAATCCTTCTCTTTGGTACTATTTTTTATCATTTTTATGAAATTTATGTACTTTTGACGCCTGCCAAAGCTGTTCCATCTGGTCAAGAGTCATCCGGTCGAGGGTTTTTCCCATTTTTAGGGCCTCCTTCTCGATAAAAGCAAACCTTTGGATGAACTTTTCAACCGTCTCCCTAAGGGCCAGTTCGGGCCTTATATTTTCAAACCGGGCCAGGTTTACCACGGCAAACAATAAATCCCCAAGCTCTTCCTTTATTCTGCTCATTTCGCCGTTTTTATATACCTCTTCCAGCTCTGACAGTTCCTCCTTTACCTTCGCCATCACGTCTTCAATCCTGTCCCAGTCAAACCCTGCCAGGGCCGCTTTTTGCTGCACCTTGTAGCTGCGCATCAGCGAGGGCAGTGTTTTTGGTATATTCATGAGGGCGGCCGTATAGCCCCTTACCCCCTTCTCCTTCCTCTTTGAAGCCTCCCACCTGTCCAGTGCTCCGTCGCTGTCCCGGGCCCTTTGGCCGCCAAATACGTGGGGGTGCCTGCGGATAAGCTTTTCACATATGCCTTCCACCACCTTGCCAAAGTCAAACTCTCCCTCTTCATCGGCTATCTGGGCATGGAACACAACCTGGAGCAGCAAATCCCCCAGTTCCTCCTTAAGCAGCCCTACATCCTTTTTTTCTATAGCGTCCAGTACCTCGTAGGCCTCTTCCAAGAGATAGGGCTTAAGGCTTTGGCGGTCCTGTTCCCTGTCCCAGGGGCAGCCCTTCTCTCCCCTGAGTACCCTCATTATTTCCAAAAGGTCGTTTATATCATAGCCCTGCCTTTGCGCTGCAGGAACGTATACACTGGTAAGATAGTCTATGTATGAAAGCCTGTCCATCTTGTAAAGGGGCACCTTCTCGATTATTTCCCGGCCTTCCACTCCTGCAGCCCTTATTACCCACACAGGGTAGTGCGCCGGGAATTTTTCCATAAGCGCCAGTTTTACTTCCGAGGCTATAAGCCGGTCATAGACCTGGGTTATAATAATACCCTTACCGGTGTCCACCTCTCTCCCTTTAATAGCCAGCCCGTCCAGGACCTGCAAACCCTTAACCGGGTCTATCCCCAGCCTTTGATATGTTATTTCGAGAAAGCTCATGCCGGCTACCGTCCCAACCTCTATTCCCCTCTGCTTTGCCAAGTCAAGCAGCAGGTAATAGCTGGTTTCGGCCACTGCGGGATTTCCCGGTACCGCGTATACCAGGTCGCCTTTTTCCGCCTCCCGCACCAGCGTCTCTGCAATCCGGGCATACACTTTTTCGAAAGTGCTTTCTTCATGGTAAAACCTGTCGAAGGAATTGTAGGCTATTCCCCGGGCCCTGAGTTCCTCCACCATCGGGTGCTTTTCCGTCCTTAAAAAAACCCTTTGAGCCTTTTCCAGCGTTTCCAAAGCTTCCAGCGTAAGGTGCTCCCACCGCCCGGGGCCCAGGCCTACTACCGTAATTCTTCCCATAAACTCGAATGCCTCCTATTTCTTAAAGATTCCGGTTCTTTTAAGCAGTGCCGTTATCCTTTTGCCGCCCGGCATCAGTTCCAGTTCCCCTGCCGTTACCCCGCCTATTAGAACCAGCACTACGCCATAAAGAGCAGCCCCGGCCGAAACCGCCGTAAGGGTGGCAAGCGTGTTGCTGCCCACAGCCTTTAATGCCGCCGCATAAACCGCCGCCGCCGCCGCTGACATCACAACGGTTGCCGCCACCGGCTTTATTAAGGAATCCATAATCCCGATGCGGATTCCTATTTCCCTTTTAACGGCGGCATAGTCCAGCACCGCCGCCACCATGTATCCCACCACCGTGCCCAGGGCGGCGCCCCTTATGTTTATTGCTGCAATACCGGTCAGGAAGTAGCTTGTAACCAGTTTGAAAACCGAGCCTATGAGCAGGTTCTTAACCGGTATTATCGGTTTGCCTATGCCCTGCAGCATACCGGTAGCGGTCTGGATAACCGCCAGGAAAACAAAGCCCAGTGCCAGCACCTGCATCACCATCCACGCTTCCGGTTCCCGGGGGTACAGCATAAGCATTATGGGCCGGGCCAGCACAAACAGCCCCGCCGAAGCGGGGAGCCCCACCAGTATCCCGGTTTTCATCCCCACCACCGATTTCCTTCTCAAGCCCTGCCAATCCTTTCGGGCCAACGATTCGGATACGGCGGGCACAAGGCTGGCGGCCAGCGCCACCGTTATGACCTGGGGGAAATTAATAAGAGTGGCCGCCATCTGGGACAGCTGCCCGTACATGCTGTTGGACTGTTCTATGGAAAACCCGGCGAACTGGAGCCGCCTTACGACTATTCCCAGGTCGATGAGCGTCATAAGCGGCATCACCGAAGTGCCGAGGGTTATGGGTATCGCTATCGCAAAAAGCCGGTACAGTATGCTGCTCATGGATTCCCGCACCCCTATCGGGCTTTGCCGGTCCTCCGCCAGTATTTTCTTTTTGTTAAACAGGTAGACCATGTAAATAACTATAAGCCCGGCCACGGCACCGGAGGAGGCACCGAAGGACGCCCCGGCGGCGGCGTATTCCAGTCCCCTTGGCAAAAGCACTATGGCCAGTATGAATCCAACAATCACCCTTCCCAGTTGTTCAAAAACCTGCGAAAGGGCCGTGGGTACCATATTCTGCAGCCCCTGGAAATATCCCCGGAAGGCGGACATAAGCGGCACAAAAAACAGCGCCGGGGCCACCGCTATCATGGAATAGTAAGCCTTGGGATTTTGTATGGCATTCACCAGGTACTTTGAAGCCGCGAACAGGGCCGTTGAAGAGACCAGGCCCACCGCGAACAGCGTGACAAAGGAAACCCTGAATACCCGGTGTGCTTCTGCGGGCTGTCCCAGAGCGATTTTTTCCGAAACCAGCTTTGATATGGCGGTGGGCAGTCCCGTCGTGGAGATTGCAATGAGAAACCCGTATATGGGATAGGCCGACCCGTAATAGCCCATTCCCTCCGAAGTGATTATATTTGCAAGGGGAATCCTGTAAACCGCTCCGATGACCTTTACAATAACCCCGGCTATGCTCAGTATGAGCGTCCCCTTTAATAGCGAATGCTTTTGCATGCCCTTTGCCCCCTATTTTTCGCATCTATAAAACATAAATATTATACCAGAAATACCAGGCAGTATACAGGTCTTGTGCTCCATAAACTTAATCAGTGCCCATGACAAAAAAACAGCAGTCTTGATGCTGCTGTTTTTTGAGCCGTTTTTTTATGTCAACGCTACTGCTCCATCTGCTTGCCCAGGAACGAAGCCGCTGCGGTTGACAGCTTTGTCTCCAGTTCGCCCATCCTAACATCGCTTTCCTTAGAAAGAAGTATGACTGCTCCTATCGGATCGCCCAAGGATACTATCGGAGCAATTACCTGAGCAGTATACTTGGTTTCACCATCCTCATCGGATGCAATGCCAATAGTCCTGTGACCTTCGGTTTTGTTCAGAACTACCGCTTTCTTTTCCTCCATCGTCTTTTCGAGGGCGGCGCTTACCCGCTTTTCCATGTATTCCTTTTTGGACGCACCTGCTACGGATATTATTGTATCTCTATCGGCAATCACTGCTATATGACCGGATGCTTCATTAAGAGATTCTGCGTACTCCTGTGCAAATTCGTTCAACTCTCCGATAGGTGAATATTTCTTAAGTATTACTTCCCCTTCCCGATCGGTAAATATCTCCAAGGGGTCCCCTTCCCTGATCCTAAGGGTTCTCCTGATTTCCTTGGGTATTACAACCCTGCCAAGGTCATCAATTCGCCTCACTATCCCTGTTGCCTTCAACGGTGTATCCCTCCTTTTTCTGAATTTTGTTACAGATTACCCAGCAAGATTATTATTAGATACTTACCGGGGTTTTATTCATAATCTGCAACTTGAAGTACAGAAAAAGGATATTATTTGTTTTTTCGGTCTTTACATATTTTTCGGGTAGGTTTTCACATCCGCCTGTTCCCTGAGTTTTGAAACAGCCTGGCTGTACGCTTCTTCCTGCTCGTAATAAAGAAGCATGGCCTCTATGTTATCCCTTACTTCCTCGAAGGGAGTGGGGTCCACGATGGTCTTTTCAAAAACTTTTATTATATGAAACCCGAACATGGTCTCCACTATACCGCTTATCTCGCCCTCCTCCAGTGCAAAGGCCGCCTCTTCGAAGGGCTGCACCATCATTCCGTAACCGAATTCCCCGAGGTCGCCCTTGCTGGTCTTGCCGTTAGGATCCACGGAGTACTGTTCCGCCAGCTTCCCGAAGTCCTCCCCGGCCTTTGCCTTGGCCAGCACCTCCTCGGCCTTCTCCCGGGTGTCAAGAAGGATATGGCTTGCCCTTACCCTGTCGTTCTTGAACTCCTTTATGTTTTCATCATAGTATTTCCTTATATCCTCTTCCGAAACGGTAGCATCCTCCACCACTTTTTCCCTGTACTTTCTTATTACCAGGTCCCGCTTTACCTGGGAAGCGAATTCCTGCTCGGTTAGGTTTTGATTTTTGAGAAATTCAAGGTATTTTTGCTCATCCCCAATAGAATCCTTATAGGCCTTTACCTCCTGGTCCACCTCCTGCTGGGTCACCTCTATTCCCTGCTTTTCGGCGTCTTCCAGGACCAACCTTTCAAGTATAAGTTTTTCCACCACCTGTTCCTTCACCACATCGATAAATTTCCTGCCGTCAATATCCTGGTTCCAAATATCGGCTCCGTACTGGCTCTCAATGGTGATTTTATGCAAATCGAAACTCTTGTCGAACTCCTCCCTGGTTATCACCTGGCCGTTCACCTCGGCAACAACGGAGTTCTTTATCGCTTCGGGATTTTTCCTTATAATACCGCAGCCTGATACTGCAACCACAAGCACCACAGCCGTCACCAGCAGCAAGGTCTTCTTCATCTTCAAGTTGAATTCACTCCCCTACCCGGAATCGTATATCCTAATTATATAGTAATTTAGTCTTTGTTAAAACATATAATTTTTTCTAACAGGCTTTTTATTACCAACAGCATCCTGCGGGGATCTGCTGCATCGGTTTTGAAAGTAAAACCGGGGGTCGCCGTGGCCCGGAACTTCAGCTTTCCCGGGTACCCACTCATCAATTCGGCTATGGTCCGGGGCTTAACGGGCGCATCCTCGGTAAACTGCACCTTTATCAGGTTTCCCCTTTGCTCCACCGCGGCAATGCCCAAACCCTGGCACAGCGATTTGATGTATGAAAGAAGCAGCAGGTTTACAACCGGGAGCGGCGGGTCGCCGAACCGGTCTTTTATTTCCTCGGTTACATCGGAATAATCGACATCGGTCTCTATGGAGGCAATGCGCCTGTATATTTCAACTTTTTGTTTCTCGTCGCCGATATAGGAATCCGGGATGTAGGCATCCACCTTGAAGTCCAGCTGGGTTTCCACTCTCTTCTCCACCGGAAGCCCATTAAGTTCCTTGACCGTCTGGTCCAGCAGCTTGCAGTACAGGTCGTAGCCCACGGTAATCATATGCCCGTGCTGCTCCGGTCCCAGTATGTTGCCGGCGCCCCTTATCTCAAGGTCCCTCAGGGCGATTTTAAAACCGGCGCCGAACTCGGTGAACTCCTTTATGGCCTTCAGCCTTTTTTCCGCGGCCTCGGTCAGCACCTTATCCTTCCTGTAGGTAAAATATGCATAGGCCAGCCGATTGGACCGGCCCACGCGGCCTTTAAGCTGGTACATCTGGGACAGCCCCAGCCTGTCGGAATCGGTTACTATAAGCGTGTTAACATTCGGCATGTCCAGCCCGTTTTCTATGATGGTGGTGCAAAGCAGTATGTCGTATTTCCCTTCATAGAAGTCCACCATCACTTTCTCAAGGGTCCCTTCGTCCATCCTACCGTGGGCTATGCCGATGGACGCCTCCGGCACCAGCGCTTTTAGCTCCCTTGCCATCTTCTCTATCGAATTGATACGGTTGTGAACAAAATAAACCTGCCCGTTTCTGCCCAACTCCCTCAATATTGCGTCCCTAATAAGCCGGTCGCTCTGTTCCACTATATAGGTCTCCACCGGGTACCTGTCCCGGGGAGGGTCCAACAGGATACTCATATCCCTCATGCCCGCCATGGACATGTGCAGTGTCCTGGGTATCGGGGTTGCGGTGAGCGTCAGCACGTCAATGTTTTCCTTAAGTTTTTTTATGGCCTCCTTGTGAAGCACACCAAACCTTTGTTCCTCGTCCACTATAAGAAGGCCCAAGTCCTTGAACTGTACATCCGGCTGCAGCAGCCGGTGGGTGCCTATGAGAATGTCTATATTGCCTTCTTTAAGAAGCCTTAATATTTCCTGCTGCCGGCCGGCGGTCCTGAACCGGCTTATCATTTCAACATTTACCGGGAACTGTTCCATCCTCTGCCTGAAGGTGTTGTAATGCTGCTGGGCAAGTATGGTGGTGGGAACCAGCATCGCCACCTGTTTCCCGTCCATAACCGCCTTGAAGGCCGCCCTCATCGCCACCTCGGTTTTGCCGTAGCCCACGTCGCCGCACAACAGCCGGTCCATTGGCCTTTTTCTTTCCATATCCCTTTTTGTCTCTTCAATGCACCGCAGCTGGTCGGGGGTCTCCTCGTAGGGGAACAGGTCATCAAACTGCTTTTGCCATATTGTATCCGGGCTGAAGGCGTATCCTTCAGCCGCTTCCCTGGCAGCGTAAAGCTGCAGCAGTTCCCTTGCCATGCCCTCTATGGCCTTCTTTACCCCGGCCTTGGTTTTTGCCCATTCCCTGCCCCCCATTTTGTTTACGCGTACCTTTTTGCCCTCGGCACCGACGTACTTTTGTATAAGGTGGGACTGGTAGGTGGGAAGGTACAGCATATCGCCGCCCCTGTACTCAATCTGTAAATAGTCCCGCTTTATGCCCTCCACCTTTAGTTCCCTAATTCCCCTGTATATGCCTATGCCCAGGTTCTCATGGACCACGTAATCGCCGGGGCTGAGCTCGGTAAAGATTTCTATGCCCTGTTTTTTTGCCTTTTTGGAGGGTTTAAGCCTTTTTTTTGAAGCGCCGAAAATATCCCGGTCGGAAAACACCGCCAGTTTTGCCTGGGGGAAAAGAAAACCCTCCCTAACCGCCCCGGTATCCAGCACCACCTCTCCGTCCATGAAGTCCCTGCCGGTGATGCCTCCGGCCACGGCAGGAAATATGTCCTCCTTTTTGAGTTCCTGCTCCAGTATTTCCTGCCGGGAAGTTGACCCGGCCAGTACGCATACAAGGTAGCCCTCCCTCCTTAGCCTTGCCACCTCCTTGGTAAAAAGGGGCAGTTTGCCGTGGAAAGTACCCATTGACCTTGTGGAAAAATGAAAATCCCTCCCCCGCCCCTTCAATATATCGGTAATACCCACCACCGGCCTTTTCTCAAGCATGACTTCCAGCTGCGCCGGGTCAAATATCCTGTGCCGCTGCCGGTGGAGGGCTGCTCCCCTTTCCAGCCTGTCGCTGTAATGGTTTAAAAAGTCTGTATGAAATTTCTCCGCCTCTTCAAAAATCCTTACCGGGTTATCCAGTACCAGCAGGTGGTTTTCCCCCAGGTATTCGAAAAAGTCCGTCGTCCGGCACCCGTACATGTGGTAATTGCCAAGAAACCGGCTGCCTGCCCCGGTTAGGATGGCCTCCTTCACCCGGGAGACCTCCCCCTCCAGCTCCGCGGCCCGGTCCCTTTGGCCGGAAGCTCTAATCGCCTTTACCGTTTCTTTAAGGTCGGCATCCATACCGCGGGCTATATTCTTTCCCTCTTCCGGCAGCATAATCAGTTCCCTGCAGGGCGGTATCCTCACGCTGTCCACCCTTTCAACCGACCTTTGGGAATGGGTATCCATAATCCTTATCGATTCTACCTCGTCCCCAAAAAATTCCATCCTGTACGAAAAGGAGGCCCCTACCGGGAATACGTCCAGTATCCCGCCCCTGGCGCTGAACTGACCCGGCCCCTCGGTCATATCCTCCCTTTCATAGCCGGCAAGGGTAAGCCCCTTTATTACTTCCTCCATGCCGGGCCTCTGGCCCACCTCTACATGCAGCGTGTATTCCTTGTACCTTTCAGGGGGCATCACCGGGAACATCAGCGCTTCCACGGTGGCTACCACAATATCCGCATCCCCAAAAGTTAGCGCGCCCAGGGCCGCTATCCTCTCCCATTCCGCTTCCATGCTGTGCACCATGTCGTTGTACAATACCGGCTGCAGCGAAGGATAGTAGAACACCCTGCCGGTAAAACCCTTAAGGTCCTCAAGCAGCTCCCGGGCATTGGCGTCACTGCTGCAAACCACTACAACAGGGTACCCTTTGTCGGCAAGGGCAGCCGTCCAAAAAGCCCTCCGGGACCCCGAAAGGCCTGACAAATCTATCCTTTTTTCTCCCCCACTAAGCTCCAATACCGCCTGGTTAAACGGGGGGCTTTGCTGTATCCTGCGAAGGATATACTTGAAATTCAATACGCACAACCCCTTAAGCAAATGCAAATGTTACCGGGCTCTTTCAACCGGTATACCCCGTCATTATCCTGTTCCACAGGCTGTGCAGGACCGTTGAGGCCAGCACAGCCGCAAATACCGAGCCGGAAACCCTGATCACAAGCCAGGCCGCCGTACCCAGCAGAGTATGGCTTACAATGCTTAAAACAAAAGCTGTAAAGGAACGGTCGGGGGGTGAACTGTAAAGGTCGTAAAGCCCCTCCACCATTCCGAACACAAAATGGGCGGGCACAACGGGTGCACCGAAAATCACCGCACCGAGAGTTTTTAATAGTTCCTCCACCGCCGGTATATAAAAGACCAGGACCCTGTTTCCCATGCTTTTTAGCAGGGCGCTGCTTATGAGAAAGCCCATAAGGGAGGCGGAAAGTCCTGCGGAAAGGACCAAAAGCACCTGTCTCATCGGTTGAACAAATTCATGGCCGCTTCCACGCCATCTTTTAAATAGGTTTCAACGGCCAGCACCGCCCTTTTTTTTGCCTCCTCCATCAGTGCCTCCTGCTCCTTAGGGAATCTGTCCAGCACAAAATCCGCCAGGTCCCGGTCCTCGGGCACCGGTCCTATGCCCAGCCGCAGCCTCGGGAAGTCCTCGGTCTGAAGCTGGTAGATTATGGACTTCATTCCGTTATGGGTACCGGCGCTGCCGCTTTTTCTAATCCTTATCCTGCCCACCTCCAGGTCGGCGTCATCGTATATTACCAAAAGGTTCCCAAAGTCAATCCGGTAATACTCCACCGCATCCAGCACGCTCATGCCGCTTAGATTCATATAGGTGGCCGGCTTTAAAAGCAGTACCTCTTGCCCCGATATTCTCCCCGTCCCAACGCTTCCCTTGAACTTTGCTCTTGATACCCTTATACCGTGTTTTCCCGCCAAAAGGTCTATTACGTCAAAGCCGACGTTGTGCCTTGTGCTTTCATACTTTTTCCCCGGGTTACCAAGACCCGCTATAATATACATATTAACCACCCCGGATGATTTCTACCATTAATTCTACCACATTTGGCAAAATCAAAACCACCGTTTGCTCCACGGTGGCCTTTATATTTTACCCGGCTATTTTGTTTTGCTCGTCCAGCAGGACTATAGTCGGCCGTACGTCCGCCGCCTCTTCCCTGCTGACCGAGCAGTAGGATAGGATAATGACCACGTCGCCCTTTTGGACAAGCCTTGCCGCCGCGCCGTTTACGCAAATGGTCCCGCTTCCCCTTTCTCCCTTTATTACATAGGTTTCAAACCGCGCGCCGTTGTTGTTGTTCACCACCTGTACCTTTTCGAAGGGAACAATGTCTGCAGCCTCCATAAGGGCCTCGTCTATGGTAATGCTTCCAACGTAGTTCAGGTCCGCATCGGTAACCACCGCCCTGTGAAGCTTTGATTTAAGCACAGTAATATACAAGCTTTACACCTCCATCTTTATGTTGTCTATAAGCCTGGTGCGGCCTATCCTTACCGCAAGGGCTATGAGTACGCCGTTCTTTATCTCCCTCAGGGGTTCCAGGGTTTCCGCATCCACCACCTCGGCATAGTCGATGTGGGCCAGCGGCTGCGAGGAAATTTTATCAACTATTCCGGACCTTATTAGCTCCGCGTTTCGCTCCCCGTCCTCAATCCGCTTCTTTGCCTCAAAAAGGGACCGGGACAGCACCAACGCCGCTTCCCTTTCCTCCGGGCTGAGGTAGGTGTTCCTGGAGCTCAGGGCAAGCCCGTCCGCTTCCCTTACAATTGGAAGCTCCTCTATTTGTATGTCAAAGTCCAGGTCCCGCACCATGGTCTTTATGACCAATACCTGCTGGGCGTCTTTTTGGCCGAAATAGGCCCTGTCCGGCCGTACCAGGTTGAACAGCTTGGACACCACCGTCATTACCCCCCTGAAATGCCCCGGCCTGGACGCGCCGCACAGCCGGTCGGTGAGCCGCTCCATGTCCACAAAGGTGCAGCTGCCTTTGGCATACATTTCATCGGCCTCAGGGGCAAACACTATGTCCACGCCCAGACCCCTGCAGCTTTCCATGTCCCTTTCGAGGTCCCTGGGGTAGGTATTGTAGTCCTCGCCTTCGCCAAACTGGGTAGGGTTAACGAATATGCTGACCACTACGCAGTCGTTGTCCTGCCTGGCTTTCCTTATAAGCGACAAGTGGCCCTCGTGCAGGTAGCCCATGGTGGGAACAAGACCTACGCTTTTGCCTTCACTGCGCACTGCTTTAAGAAGCTGCCTAAGTTCGTGCTTTGTTTTTACAAGTTCCAAAACAACCGCCTCCATTGGAAAAGTGAGATACAGGATGTGGGATGAGGTAATTTCATAATCCATCCCATTTCCCGGTAAAGTGTCCCAATATAAAACAAGGCGCATTCTGCCAACAAAACAGAATACGCCACAAAGGCCCGGCATATTTCTGTCTCGGTCCCTAAAAGGGCTCAGAGCAGATTTTTTAACCTGAAGTTTTATTGCCCGGTGCAGCTCCCATGGATGCTGCCCTTATATAAAGTATAATCGGTCTTAGTCCTGATCAAAAAGCTTGCTCACCGAAAGGCCTTCATAAATCCTTGTAATGGCCTCGGCGAAAATGGGGGCCACCGAAAGGACGGTTACCTTGTCGAAGGCCTTTTCACTGGGTAAGGGTATTGTATTTAGGATAACCATTTCCTTTATCGCCGAGTCTCTTATCCTGCCTACCGCGGGTCCCGAGAACACCGCGTGGGTGCAGCAGGCGTATATGTCCCTTGCTCCAAGTTTATCCATGGCATTTGCCGCTTCGGTTATGGAACCGCCGGTATCAACTATATCATCGATAAGAATGACATCCTTGCCCTGTATATCCCCTATTACGTTCATTACCTCCGCCACGTTGGCCTTGGGCCTTCTCTTGTCCACTATCGCAATGGGCAGGTTCATCATATCGGCAAAGTATCTTGCCCTGGACACGCTTCCAACGTCGGGAGACACAACCACCCCGTCTTTCATCCCTTTTTGGACAAAGTATTCGGCCAGTATGGGAGCGCCCAGCAGATGGTCCACCGGAATATTAAAATACCCCTGTATCTGCGCCGCATGCAGGTCCATGGTAAGCACCCTGTCGGCGCCCGCCGTCGAAATAAGGTCCGCCACCAGCTTGGCGGTGATGGGGTCCCTCGCCTTGGTCTTCCTGTCTTGCCTTGCGTAGCCGTAATAGGGTACCACCGCTGTAATCCTGTCGGCGGAAGCCCTTTTCAAGGCATCCATAAGTATTAATAGTTCCATCAAGTTATCGTTAACCGGGGGACATACCGGCTGTATAACAAACACGTCGGCCCCCCGCACCGATTCTTCGATATTGATTGCGATTTCGCCGTCCGAGAACTTGCCCACCCCGGCCTGGCCCACCGGTATTCCTATACATTTTGCAATCTCCTTTGCAAGCTCCGGGTTTGCATTTCCGGTAAACAGCTTTATTGTCTTTCTTGCCACCATCCTTAAAGACCTCCCATATTGTTCTGTTGTTACTTGAGACCCTTTCTCTTGACCCAGTCCTTTACTTCCGCCTGGGTCCCCCGTTCTATTGCCAGGCTGTACTCTCCGACGTCCTTTGTTATGGTGGAACCGGCGGCTATATAAGCGCCTTTTTTTACCCGCACCGGCGCCACCAGGTTGACGTTACATCCGATAAAGGCACCGTCTTCTACCACCGTCCTGTGCTTTTTCCTGCCGTCATAGTTTACAAATACTACACCGCAGCCTATATTGACGCCTTTACCCACGTCCCCGTCACCTATATAGCTTAAATGGGACACCTTGGAGCCCTCTTCCAGGCATGAGTTTTTAACCTCCACAAAGTTGCCCACCCGGTTGCCGCCCTTTATGCTGCTGCCCGGCCTGATGTGGGCATAGGGCCCTATCTTGCACAGGCTGCCGATATCGCTGTCCCGGACCACCGAAAACTCAATCTCGTTTCCGCTGCCTATGGTACAGTTCTGTATCCTTACCCCCGGTCCAATTATGTTGTCCTGACCTATTGTAGTATTCCCCTCAATGTGCGTACCCGGCAGTATCCTAGTATCGGCGCCTATGGCAACCGTGCTGTCAATATAGGTGGAATCCGGGTCGTCGATAATAACGCCTTCCTCCATAAGCCTTATGAGGTTCCTCTTGTTCATTATTTTCTGTACCATCGAGAGCTGGTGTTTTGTATTTACACCCATAATTTCCTGTTCGTCATCCAAGACACAGCCCCCTATAATTATACCCCTATCGCTTAAAAATTCAACAATATCCGTCAAATAGTATTCGCCCTGGGCGTTGTCGTTTTTGATGCTGCCTATGCCCTGGACCAGTCTTTCCCTGTCGAAGCAGTAAATACCGGAATTTATCTCCCGGATTTTTCTCTGGTCGGAATCCGCGTCCCTGTGTTCCACTATACCGGTTATACTGCCCCCTTCCCCCCTTATTATCCTGCCGTAACCTTCGGGGTTGTCCATTTGCACCGTGAGAACGGTCATGCCAAAACCCCCGCCAACGTGGTAGTCAACCAGCCTTTTAAGGGTTTCTCCCCTAACAAGGGGCGTATCGCCATACAATACCAGGACCCTCTTCGCATCCTTCGAAACATGGGGAAGAGCCTGCATCACCGCATGGCCGGTACCCAGTTGGGGTTCTTGGCATACAGTAACCACATCCTTATCCAGCGCGTCCTTCACCACGTCGGATTTATATCCAACCACCACTATTACCTGGGATGGCTCCAAAGCTTTTACGCTTTCCACCACGTGGTTTATCATTTCTCTGCCGCATACCCTGTGAACCACCTTCGGAAGGTCGGATTTCATTCTCACTCCCTTACCTGCTGCAAGTATTATAACCGACAAGTCCTTCATCAAGTACACCACCCGTAATTAGAAATATGACCCTGGGGCACAATGTCCTGGTTACATTTCTACAAAAAGTCAAGATTCCCTTTTGCGAAATTTTCCGGTCTAAGAATATATTATGAAATTGTTGTTCCGCCTATACCGCGAAAACAATCGCTCTGACAAGAAAGCGTTCGACCGGGACAAATTGTATGCAAAATCGATTGAAACATGCCTTTTTCAGCATTAAATATCGATTGGTTTATTATAGCAATTAAACTATAATAATCTTAGAAACAGCGGTCGGACCGCTGTTCAACGCTGGAAAGGCAGATGATTTAATGAAAATAGGGATACCTAGAACCCTTACCTACTACGCCTACAAACCCCTTTGGGAAACCTTTTTTCAAGACCTGGGCTGCGAGATTGTGGTGTCCGACAAAACGTCCAAGGGCATCCTGGACAAAGGGGTGGAGTTTGCCGTTAACGATGCCTGTATACCCATTAAACTGTTCCACGGGCATGTGCACAACATAGGCAATCGGGCGGATTTCATATTCGTACCCCGCTTAATTAACCTTACCGGGGAAAAGACTGTAACATACTGTCCCAAGTTCCTTGGCCTGACGGACATGGTCCGGGCCTCCATGCCCGACCTTCCACCCCTTCTGGACTTCAGGATAGACCTAAGGGAGAAATGGAAAGCCCGGCGCAGGGAATATGAAAGGCTGGGCTGCCTGCTGGGTATGTCCCCCGGCCGGATAGGACACGCCTTCCGCAGCGCCAAGAGGGCCCTGCGCTCTTACAGAAGGCGCCTGTCGCACGGGAATGACCCTGAAAGAGCCGTCGCCGAGCTTAGGGAACATACCGGTATTCCGTCCCTTCCGTCCCGGCCGATAACGCTGGCGGTGGTGGGCTACCCGTACCTTCTGTATGACGACTTTGTCAACGCAGGGCTTATGACCAAGCTGTATAACATGGGTATTAGGATACTGACCCCGGAGATGGTCCCGGAAAGGCAGCTGCTAATAAAAGCCAAGGGCCTGCCAAAGGACCTTTTCTGGACCTTCAGTAACCAAGTGGTAAGAAGCGCCATATATTACATAGACGACAGCAGAGTGGACGGGATAATACACGTCACCGCCTTTGGATGTGGCCCCGATTCCATGGTGGGAAAACTGATAGAACTGGAGGCCAAGCAAAGGGGCGTGCCCTATGTATTGATATCACTGGATGAGCACACCGGTGAGGCAGGGATTCTTACAAGGCTGGAAGCCTTTGTGGACATGCTCAGGTACAGGAGGGGCGAATTATGAGAGTTACTTTTCCCCATATGGGCTCCTCGCCCATTGCGTTCAAAATGCTTATCGAAAAACTGGGCCATGAGCCGGTAATGCCGTTAAGGCCAAGCGAGAATACCCTTTCCCTCGGCTCCCATTACGCCCCGGAGTTCGCCTGCATACCCTTCAAGATACTGCTGGGCACCTACCTGGAGGCCCTGGAGCGGGGAGCGGAAATGATAATAACCTCCGGCGGCATGGGCCCGTGCAGGGCAGGGTATTATGGCGTGCTCCATGAAAAAATTCTCAGGGACCTAGGTTTTGACGTGGAATTTGTAGTGCTGGAGCCGCCGCAGAAAAAAACCATGGACTTTTTAAGAAAGTTAAGAAGGATAACCCGCGGCAAGTCACTGTCGGTTGTGTGGGATGCGCTGTCCACCTGCTGGCAAAAGCTGAGGGTACTGGATTATATTGACGAGTTGTCCTACGAGATAAGGCCCCGGGAGCTTGAAAAAAACGAGACCACAAGGGTCCTGGAAGAATGTTACCAGATAATTGACAGCGCATGGACAAGGGAGGAAATACGGGAAAGCCGGGTGGAATGTGAAAAACGGCTTAGGGCCATACGGACTGATAAAACCAAGAATCCCTTAAAGGTGGGTATAATAGGCGAAATATACGTGGTGCTGGAGCCCGCCGCCAACTTCGATATACAGCGCATGCTGGGGGATATGGGGGTGCTGGCCCGCCGTTCCATCTACCTGGCCGACTGGACCAAAAACAACACCTTCTTCAAGGGAGAAGACCACATCAAAAAAGCGGCCAAACCCTACCTGGCGGAGTTGGTGGGGGGCCATGGAACCCTAAGCGTAGGAAATACGGTATTGTATTCAAGGGAGGGTTATGACGGCGTAATACAGCTTGCGCCCTTTGCCTGCATACCGGAAATTGTTTCAAAGAGCATCCTCGGCAAGGTGGCCAAGGACTTGGACATACCGGTACTGACACTGTTTATTGACGAACAAACCGGCAAGGCGGGTATAAAGACTAGGCTGGAGGCCTTTGTCGACCTTATGCACAGCAGGAGAAAGATAAGACGGGAGGCGCTTGTATGAATGGTTACCTGGGGGTTGACGTGGGTTCGGTGAGCACAAAACTGGTGGTGGTGGACGACTGCTTGAACATACTTGCAAGCATCTATACCAGTACCGCCGGCAAACCGATTGAGACGGTGCAGGAATGTTTGAAAAGGATAAAAGGGGACCTGACCGACGAGGTGGAAATCTGCGGGGTGGGAGTAACGGGAAGCGGCCGGGAAGTGGCATCGGTGGTGGTTGGAGCGGACGTGGTCAAGAACGAAATAACCGCCCATGCAATAGCCGCTTCCAACATAATACCCGAAGTAAACACCATAATCGAAATAGGGGGACAGGATTCCAAGATAATAATACTGCGGGACGGAATAGTGGTGGACTTTGCCATGAACACCGTTTGTGCCGCCGGCACCGGTTCTTTTTTGGACCACCAGGCCGCAAGGCTGGGTATACCCATAGAGGACTTCGGAGCGCTGGCCCTTAAATGCGAAGGCCCGGTTAGAATAGCGGGCCGATGTTCGGTGTTTGCAGAGTCGGATATGATACACAAACAGCAGCTGGGCCACCCTATCGAGAGCATAATAGCCGGCCTGTGCGAAGCGCTGGTAAGGAATTACCTCAACAACGTGGGCAAGGGCAAGGATATAAAGCCGCCGGTTGTATTCCAGGGCGGTGTGGCGGCAAACATAGGGATAAGGGCCGCCTTTGAACAGGCCCTGGGTTTTGAAGTGACCGTACCGGAGAACTTCATGGTGATGGGGGCTATTGGGTCCGCCCTGCTTGCCAGGGACCATGCCCGCAAGCACGATAAAACCCGTTTCAAGGGCTTTGATGCCAGCAAATTTAATTACCGGGCAAGGAGCTTTGAATGCAAAAGCTGTTCAAACCTGTGCGAAGTGATTCAAATATTCCAGGACGGAGAACTTGTGGCCCGCTGGGGCGGAAGATGCGGACGGTGGGACACGCTGTAATCATGGGGACGGTTCTTTTGATTACAGGCCGCGGGTAGCGGGTACCAAGGACCGGCGGCCGGCGATCAAAAACGCCGGCAAGGTATATTTTCCCCGGAGCCGGATACAATCCTAGAGGAATGGTGCCATACCATATTGGTAGTAAGAGGTGAGAAGTTGGAGGTGAGATTAAAACAATACGCCCGAGCATTACAAAAATCGCACTTCCCTCATCACACTTCTCTCTTCTCAAATAAAGGAGCCTTATATGAAAATCACTTTTCCGCACATGGGCGGCGTGTACATACCCCTTAAAACTCTATTTGAAGAGCTGCAGGTGGAGGTGGTAATCCCCCCCTTCAACAACGATGAGATGAAGGGCTTGGGCTGCAAGCATTCTCCCGAATACTCCTGCCTGCCCTTTAAGCTTATACTGGGAAATGTACTGCATTCGCTGGAGCGGGGCGCCGACACCGTAATAATGCTTGGGGGCTCCGGCCCGTGCCGTTTCGGGTATTTCGGGCACCTCTTAAACATGATAGCCAGGGACCTGGGTTATCGCTTCACGTTCATCTGCCTTGAACCGTCCACCCTGCACGGGGATATACGGGACTTCATAAAAAAGGTCGGCTGCGGCTATCGTACCTTTCTTCGCGCCCTTATGTTGGGATGGAAAAAGCTTGAAGCGGTGGACGGGCTGCAAAAAAAGTATTGGACCTGCCTCCCCTATTCGCGGGACAAGGAAAAGTCCCAAACCGTTCTTCGAAATGCCGTGGACCAAATAGCCGCCTGCCGCAGCGTCCCGGAAATAAAAAGCGCTGCCGCCGCAGGCTCAAATGCCCTGGATGGCTTAAGGCAAGCCACCGGCAGCCTTCCCAGGGTTGCTGTAGTAGGAGACATATACACGTTGAACGAGCCCTATTCCAACCAAAACATAGAATGGCTGCTTGCCGAACAGGGCATTGAACCCTGCCGCTCCATCTATACAAGCGGCTGGGTCAAAAATTCCCTGCTGCCCTGGAACAAGAAAGCCTATTACTGCCGGGCAAAGGCCTTTGCCAAGGGCTACCTGGAGGACTGCATAGGGGGGTTTGCACTGGACACGGTATACCATGCCGTATCCTCTGCCGAAACGGGGTTTGACGGGATAGTCCATGTATTCCCCGTCACTTGTATGCCGGAAATTGTCAGCCGACAGGTACTTGAAAAAATATCACTGGAAAAAAAAATACCCATCATGTCGTTAGCACTTGATGAGCATATGGAAAGAACAGGTGTAGAAACCCGCGTTGAAGCTTTTGCTGAACTTCTGCACGGCAAAAAGCACAATGTCAATCAAAACCTATGATTATTCCATGCTTTCTTCTGCAACGGCCTTTTCATACTCTTCTAATATGGCTTTTTGAATCATTTCTCTTGTTTCTGAGTTTATGGGATGGGCAATGTCCTTGAACTCTCCATCCGGAGTTCTACGACTGGGCATGGCGATGAATGTTCCGTTTTGTCCGTCTATAACTTTTATATCATGTACTACAAATTGATTGTCGAAGGTCACAGAGACAACAGCCTTCATCTTCCCCTCAGAGTTTACCTTTCTAACCCTTACGTCGGTAATCTGCATAATTTCACCACCTTCCGTCAAACATAAAGCCGGTTTTTTTAATATTCTATACTGACTAAAAATTTCCTGCCGGAATTATTAAATTTTCCAAAAAATATTAAACCGGCAGCCGATCGTTGGGTCTTAAGCTTACCTTTCCTGCTTTCTCGTCCACCCCTTCAAGATACATAAGGGGTATATAATTGGACACCAGCTTTTCCTCCGGCTTTGAGGTGGTAATCATAACTCCTATTCCAACAACCCTGGCATCAAACTCCTTCATCAGGTCAACCATACCCCGGGCGGTACCCCCGGCTTTCATGAAATCGTCTATTATAAGCACCCCGGCGCCCCTTTCCATTGCCCTTTTTGAAAGGGACATGGTCTGTATCCTTCCGGTGGACCCGGACAGGAAATTGATATTGACCGCCGACCCTTCGGTAACCCGGTTGTCCCTCCTTGCGATAACAAGGGGCACACCAATGGCCCGCGCCGTCATCAGCGCTATGGGTATACCCTTGGTTTCAACCGTCACAACGTACTGGATGGGCTCCCCGTCAAAACACCCGGCCAGCACATTCCCCGCCGCCCATGCCACCTGTGGATCGGATATCACATCCGCCATGTAAAGGAACCCCCCGGTGATTATCCTGCCGGGGTCGGACAGGGTTCGGGCAATGCGGCTCAAAAACTCCATGCTCTCGGCCGCTGTTACGCTGTTTTTGTATTTTACTCCCCCGGACGCTCCCGGCACCGTCTCTATCCTGCCCAGTCCCAGCTCCTCGAGAACGTTTTTGGCTATGACAATATCTTCGCTTATGGTGGACTTTGCAGCGTTCAATTTCTCTACAAAGTAGTTTAGGGAAAACAGTTTATTGGGATTATCGGAAAGTATCTTTACCATGGCCGCAATCCGTTCATTTCTCTTAAACCTTTCCATAATCTATTCCTCCACACGAATATTCTGAGGTCCTGGTATAATTTTATTCGTTTTTTTATGCATATTCAACCTAATAATGGTATTTCATATAAATATATTGTGATATAATCTATAAAAATGAAAAAATCAGCCGTATAAGGCAATAATACTAATAATAATATGATATTGAGAATAAATTCCGTTTATACAGTAAAATATGCGGTCAAATAAAGCCGGTCAAAAGGCATCGGGTATACGGCTGCTTGTACCGGAGGGGGAAGCGCGAGGGAACCGGCATGCCGTACTTAAAACCGGGCACCGGATTTTGGCGCATGGAAGATGATACTTGATTGGTAAAGGAGAGGCTCATTATGATACCGGATTTCAGCGCAGGCAAAAAACTGTACATACACTTTATAGGGATCGGCGGAATAAGCATGAGCGGCATCGCCCACATACTTCTTGAGAGGGGACACAGGGTTTCCGGCTCGGACAGAAGCACTTCGCCCATCACCGAGAAATTGAAGGCCAAGGGGGCCGAAGTTTACGTAGGACACAGCCGGGAATACATTAAGGACCCCGACCTGGTGGTATACACATCAGCGGTGGACCAGAGCAACCCGGAGCTTGAAGCCGCCCGGGAAAAGGGGATAGAAACCATAGACAGGGCAAGCATGCTGGGCTTTCTTATGAAGGAATACCGGTACCCGGTGGCGATCGCCGGGGCCCACGGTAAAACAACTACCACCTCCATGGTCTCCCTCATATTCGAAAACGCAGGCCTTGACCCCACGCTGCTCATAGGCGGGGAGCTGGACCAAATAGGGGGCAATGTGAAGGTGGGCAAGGGCCCCTACCTGGTTACCGAGGCATGCGAGTACAGGGAAAACTTCCTGAAATTCCGCCCCTATGCGGCAGTGGTTCTCAATATCGACCGGGACCACCTGGACTTTTTCAAGGACTTCGAACACATAAAGTCTGCCTTTGAAAGGTTTGTAAAGCTTATTCCCGACCACGGCTGGGTTGTTGCCTATAACGGCGACCCGGCCCTTATGGATATTGTCTCGCGCCTTTCCTGCAGAGTAATTACCTACGGCACCGAGGAAGGGGCGCAAGTCACCGCAAAGAACATATCCTTCGACGCCGACGGGTGCGCAGGCTTTGACCTGTATATTGAAGGAAGATATATGGACAGAATCCGGCTCGCCATCCCGGGACGGCACAACGTGCTCAACGCCCTGGCAGCCATTTCAACGGGACGGATTTTTGAAATAAACATGGATACAATAAAGAAAACGCTGGCGGGCTTTACCGGTACGCACCGGCGCTTCGAGATAAAGGGACGCAAAAAGGGTTTTACGGTAGTGGACGACTATGCCCATCACCCCGCCGAGATTAAGGCTACCCTGGAGGCGGCGGCTAATTTTCCCCACAAAAGGACCTGGTGCGTGTTTCAGCCTCATACCTATACCCGGACCAAACTGCTGCTGGACGAGTTCGCCCAATGCTTTGACGGGGCGGACAGAGTGATAATAACCGACATATACGCCGCCCGTGAGCGGGATACCGGCGAGATTCACTCGTCCCACCTGGTTAAGGCAATATCCGAAAGGGGTGGCAGTGCGGTTTATATTCCCGGGTTCCGGGAGGTGGTCCGCTACCTTTCGGAAAACCTGCAGCAAGGGGACTTGGTGCTGACCGTGGGGGCCGGGGATGTGTACAAGGTTGGCGAAATGCTGCTTGAGGCGGATAATTCTTAAGGCTTTGGCAAACCCTAACCCATAGGCTACATCCCCTGCGGGATTTGTGCCAATACTTTCAAAAGGAGTGTATAAACCGTGGCAAAGGGTAAGAACAAGAACAAGGGCCCGGTGGCATTTACTTCGGATGAAGGGGATAATATAAACATTAAGCTCCCGAACACCGATTCCATTTCCACCAAGCGGCCGTCGGATAAAAAGGGCCGTGGTAAAAAATCCCGCTAAAAAGCCCGTTGACTTATCGTTTAATGTGTGATAGTATTAGTTTCAATTTATGACGGCTTAACGCAATGAAGGGGAACAGTAGAAGGATAATGCCCTGCAGAGAGGCGGGCCCAAGGCTGAAAGGTCCGCCGGGAATAGGCCTTCGAAACCCGCCCCTGAGCCGGCGGTGAGGAACCGTCCCGGGCTGCCGCCCGTTACCAAGGCTTATCAATGATGGTTGATAATGAGCCGGGCCGGGTAATTACGGCCAAACGAGGTGGTACCGCGGAAGTAACCCTTTCGTCCTCCGATGGAGGATGAAAGGGTTTTTTTTATAAGACCCGCAAGGCTATTACAACCGAAATCCATAACTTTTTTATACGGGGGGAAAGACAAATGAAATACGACAGCATAGGGTTTATAGGTGCCGGGTCAATAGCCCGCACCATGATTGGCGGTCTTGTTTCAAAGGGGGTAACAGACCGGAAAAGAATCTGGGTAACAAACAGGCAAAACCGGGAAAGCCTGCAAAAGCTGCGGGAAGAGTTTGGAGTGAACTTTACTTACAGCAAGAAGGAGCTTTTGGACAATTCAGGAATAATAATCATCGCGGTGAAACCCGCGGATATAACGACGGTGCTGGAAGAAATCAAGCCGGTTGTGGATGAAAGCCAGCTTCTCATATCGGTTGCTGCCGGGGTGACCACCCAATCCATAGAGGCTTGTATAGGCAGGAGGCCGGCGGTGGTCCGGTGTATGCCCAACACCTCGTGCGCGGTGGGAGAATCGGCAACGGCAATAGCAGCGGGAATGTATGCAGGGGAGAAGCACCTTTCCGCAGCGCGCAAATTGTTTGGAGCACTGGGAGAAGCGGTGGTAGTTGACGAATCCAGCATGGACCTTGTCACCGGGCTTTCAGGCAGCGGTCCCGCATACTTTTACTACCTGGTTGAGCTTATGGAAAAAACGGCGGTTGCTGCAGGCCTTTCAAGGGAGGTTGCCAGGAAGCTGCTGTTTCAGACCATTTACGGTGCGGCAAAGATGCTGAGGGATACCAACGAAGACCCTTCCCTACTGAGGCAAAGGGTAACTTCCCCCGGTGGAACCACCTTTGCTGCGCTGGAAGTGCTTAAAAACATGGGCCTGGAGGATGCCGTAAATAAAGCCGTATTAAAGGCCGCTGTCCGCTCAAGGGAGTTGGGGGTTCAAAGCATAAGGCAGGGCTGACCCGCCGCCCTTTCGCGGCATTTTGCCTGTACCTGCCCGTTGTTTATTTATAGGACTTTCGCGCCCAGTATGGCAACATCATCGGGGAGCCTTCCCCCGGAGAATTTTTTAACCGATTCAATAACGTTCTCGACACTATCACCCTGTTCCAGTGCCCTTATTATGCCGTCCACGCCGAAGAATGCACCGGTACCGTTCCTGGCCTCGGTAATCCCGTCGGTATACAGGTACAGGCTGTCGCCCTTTTCAAGGCGCAGCTTGTATTCCCGGTACCCGCAGCCCCGGGCAAGGCTGCATATGGGAAGACCCACACCCTCCACCACTGCGGCGCTGCCCCTTTTTAGCACTACCGGTGGGTTATGACCCGCATTGGAATAGGTGAAGACTGAATCTTCCGGATTGTAAATCCCGTATAGAATAGTAATGAAGACCTCGTCGTCAAGTCCCAGGCCGAGGAATTTTTCCAGCAGACCCTCAAGCACCAGCGGCGGTGAACAGCCCTCCTCCGCAAGGGTTCTAACCGTCTGCCGCACAAACATAGTCATCATGGAGGACATTACGCCGTGCCCCGCGATATCGAATATATAAACGGCGGTGTTTCGCCCCTCCACGGGAAAAACGTCAAACAGGTCTCCGCCCAGCATTTCGCAGGGAATGTACAGGTAATCCACCAAAAAACTGCCGTTCACCTCGCCTTTTTGGGGCAGCATCCTGTGCTGCAGCGTTTTGGCAAAGCAAAGGTCGTCGTTAAACTTCCTGTTCTGCTCCCTTATGCTTCTCTCCATGGCCTTTTCCTTGGTTATATCACGGAAAACTTCCACCGCGCTGCATATCCTGCCCTGTTCATCCCTTACGGGAGAGCTGGCAACCGAGTACACCCTGCCGTTTACCGTCTCCTCCTTCTTATGAATCCTTCCGGTTCTGAGGGTTTCGTCGGTGATACAGTCGGGGCACGGGCTGTTGAGACCGAGGGCTTGGTAGCATTTCATGCCGGTAAAGTCACCCACCTGGTCCTTCATTGCCTTGTTCATGAAAACAATGCGATGGTCGGGGTCTATCACCCTGACCCAGTCTATCATGCCGTTTATTATATCCAGTGAATATTTCCCCAATTTTTTATCCATTGAATTCTCCCCGCCAAGCTTTGGTTTACTATTTCATTCGCTATAAACCCCCTCTTTCCTCCAGCCCTTTGACGAAATTTTAACCATAATGCAAAATAAGAGCGGTCTCGCCGCTCTTATTTTATCAGGAAATACTGCAGCCGCAGGTATTGGACAGCGTCACCACCATGGTGTACCTGACTCCCTTCTCTTCCATCCTCCGCTGTATTTCCTCCAGGACCCCCATCACCGCTTCCCTTTCCCCCTTTATTATGGTGGACATTTCATTTACGCTGCTTGATACGCCGCCGCTTTTCCCAATAATGTCCACCACTTCCTTCACGGTGGCTATACAGTCCTCGGTATACAGCGGATAAAAGCTTACCTGGCAGGACACTATAGGGGTTTTTCCCATACCGCACATATAAATCCTCCCCTTTCGGTCTTTGACAGCCTTTTTTCCTGCTCCCAGGAGATTTCCTCGGAACTTGCCGTCGGCGGTATAAACAAGCACTCGCCGTAACCTTTAAGGTTTTCCCTGTCCAAGCTTTTAAGCTGTTCCATGGTAATAAATGATGCGTACTTGAATACGCTGTTTTCCTGGAAGTCCTTGCTGAGGTAGAGTTCCCCCCACTTGCTTTCAGGGTTTATGGTGCCGATAAGAAGTCTTCCCCCCGGTTTTAACACCCTGAACATTTCATTGTAAGCCCTCTGGGGCTCCTTTATGAACTCGAAGGCGGCCATGGAAAACACCCCGTCAAAGTGATTGTCCGGGAAATCAAGGCTGTACACGTCCATCCGTTTGAACTCAATCCCCGGCTTTATACCTTCCGCCTTCTTCCTTGCCACCGCCAGCATTTCCTCCGAAATGTCAATGCCCGTCACCTCGCACCCGTAACCTGCAAGCTTTAGGCTGAAATTGCCGGTACCGCAGCCCACGTCCAGCACCCTCCAATGCTTCTTGGGCGGGAAAAGACTAAAAGCGAGACGGGTTTCGGTCTCATCAGCAAACTTCCCAATGCCACCCTTGTACCATTCGTCGTAATCCTTCGCTATCACATCGAAAACAGCCATGAACCGCGCCTCCTACAATAATTCTAATATGCTTTCCTTAAGCCGGTTGAACCTGTCCGAGGTAAAGGTTTTGCTCCCCCGGGGCCGGTCTATGTCCACCGTGAACACCCGCCTTACCGACGCCGGGCGCTCGGTGAAAAGGTATATCCTGTCGGAGAGGAATATCGCCTCGTCTATGTCGTGGGTAATAAACAGTATGGTGCTGCCAAGCTTCTCCAGGACCTGAAGCAGCCATTCCTGCATTTTTCTCCTGGTTATGGCGTCCAAGCCGCCGAAGGGCTCGTCCAGCAGCATTATATCGCTTTTGAACATGTAAGTCCTAAGAAGCGCTGCCCTCTGCCTCATGCCCCCCGAGAGCTGGAAGGGGTACCTGTCCTGGAAGCCCTCGAGGCCGAACACCGGGAAATACTTGTCGGCCTGCGCCCTTGCCTTTTCTATGCCCTCTCCCCTTATTACAAGGGGTATAATGACGTTGTCCATTATGGTCCGCCAGGGAAACAGGAGGTCCTTCTGGTGCATATAGCTCACCCGCCCCGGTTTGCCGGTATGGTCTTCGCCGTCTATCAAGACCTTACCCGCATCGGGTTTAATAAGCCCGGAGATTATGTTAAATAAAGTACTTTTGCCGCAGCCGCTGGGACCCAGTATGGACACCAGTTCCCTTTCATCGGCATAAAGCGATATATCCTCCAGCACCCTTAGGTCTTCGTATTTGCTGGATATGCCGGTAACCTCGATCTTTTTCATGGCTACTCTCCCGACAGGAACTCATTGGTAAAGGCCTTATCAACGTCCAACATGCTCTCTATCAGGTCCCTTTCATACATCCATGTTGCATAGCTTTCCCAAATTTCCCTTTTCATAAGTCCCCAGGCCGGAGCATCGGACTGGTACTCTTTGCTTAGGAATTTTTGGCTCTCTATCACCAGCTCCCTGTCCAGCTCGGGGGAGACTTTAAGCAAGAACTCCGCCGCCTCTTCCGGCTTTTGTATGCAGTACTCGTATCCCTTTGTCACCGCCCTCAAAAACCCTTTTACCAGGTCGGGGTTTTGGCCTATGGTTTCCTCGGAAGCTATAATAACCGGCGTATAAAAGTCCAGGGCTTCGTCCTCTTCCCGAAGGTTTATAAAATTCAGGTCAATACCCCTAAGCTCTGCGGCCACCCCGTCCCAGCCGTAGTAAATCCAAGTAAAGTCCACGTCCTTGGTTACGCTGGTGAAAAAGTCCGCGGAGCCTATGGACACCATCTCCAGCTTGTCAAAGTCGGCGCCGTACTTATCCATCATGGCCCTTAGTACCGCCTCCTCCATCGGCGAGCCCCATCCGCCGTACTTTTTGCCCTCAAAATCGGCGGGAGTTTTTATTCCCTTTTCCACCGGGGATGCAAACCCCGAGGTGTTGTGCTGTATAATGGCAGCTATGGCAACCACCGGTATCCCTTCCACCCGGGCATGGGTTACCTCTTCCTGGTAGCTTATCCCGAACTCCGCATGTCCTGCGGCCACCAACTGGGCGGTACCCCCTTCGTTCACCTGGAGTATCTCCACCTCCAGCCCTTCCTCTTCAAAATATCCCAGCTCCTGCGCTGCGTACAGCCCGGTGTGGTTTGTATTTGGCACCCAGTCCAGCAGCACCGTCACCTTACCGCCTTCGCCTGCGGAATCGCTTTTGCATGAAACCACCGATAACGCCAGTGCGAGTATAATCATTAACACTAAAGCCTTTTTCATAACGCACTCCTCCAAGTATTCTATTCTTCCTGTCGGGCCGCGTATTTCGCCCAGGGCATAAGCCAGCCCTCCAGAAGTTTTATTATTTCAAAAACCCCAAGGCTCAGCACCGTTATAACTATTATGGCGGCAAAGGTCTTGTCCACCGCGAAGGAATGCATGGACCTTCGCATGAACTCGCCAAGGCCCGCCTTTGCCCCCAGCCATTCGCCGATGACTGCGCCCATAATGCTGTAGGCCGCCGATATTTTCATGCCGGAAAACAGCGAGGGCAGCGCCCCGGGCAGTTTAAGCAGCCGGAAGATTTGCATCCGGCTTGCGCCCATGCTTTTTAAAAGGTCGTACATCTCCCCGTCCACTCCCTGGAGACCTCCCATAAAGCTTACAACCACCGGGAAAAAACATACAAGGGTAACCACTATCACCTTGGGCAGCAGCCCGTACCCGAACCAAATAACAAAAAGGGGCGCTATGGTTATTATCGGGATGGTCTGGCTTATGACCAGGATTGGATACAGTGCCTTCTTAATCACCGGCACGCCGTCCATCACAAAGGCCAGCACAAAGGATACCGCAACGGCTATGACAAACCCGGTCATAGCTTCGTAAAGGGTAACCCGGGTATGACCGGCTATTATCGGGAAGCTTTTGACAAGGGATACCGCAACCTGCGACGGGGCGGGCAGAATAAAGTCCGGCACACCGCCCAGCCTTACGCCGGCCTCCCACAGGGCAGCCAGTATAAGGCCCGCCGCCAGCTGGGGCCCCAAGTCCCTCCTTCCGCCTGTACCCGGCTGCCGCCACCGGCCGTGCTTCCGTCGAACCCCCGGCAGCGGACGGCAGCCAAGGTCCTTCTTACTCCCTGTACTTGCCGACCTTTTCATCCATGGTCACGCCTTCCTTTTTATAGTCAATCTTAACTATTGATACAACCCTGCTTGCACCCTGTTCGGCGCATAACTCCTGGGCCCTTTTCACTATCTCAAGCAGCCGGTCCAACTCCCCCTCCATGGTGGTTTCCATCGGCCCTACCTCGTATTTCACGCCGCTTTGCGCAATCATGCTTATAACTCTGTCCACCACCGGGTAGATGCGCTCCTCCGGCACCACCGGCAGCACCTGCAGACTTACGTTTACACTTGCCGTTTTGCTCACCCCCAGTACATTGGAATATTTATTCCCCCGGCCCGCCCGCAGCAGCGGCCCACCCAATCCAAGTCCGCCGTGTAATACCCGGTATTATGTAAGTATAGGCATACACGAAACAGAAACTGCCCGTCCCTTAAACGGGTAACGGGCAGCAAAAACTAACTTCCTACGCTGGCATTACCCAGATCAGGTATAAGGGTCGGAATGCATCCCTCTCAGCCGGCCGAAAACCAGCTCCCCTGTAATTATTCGGTTCAACTAAATTATATCACAACTACAAAATATAGTTAACCCGAAAACATAATTTCCAACAGTTCATTCCGGGTTATAGGCCCGAAATAGGAAGTAAGGTCCATTCCTTCCATGGCCTTTTCAACCGTTTGTGGGTCGTATTTCAACCCCTTAAGCCCGGCCTCAAAGCCTTCGGTCTCCAGTACACCCAGGTAGTCTCCGTAAAATTTGCATTCCCTTATAAGTCCTTCCTTGATATGAATGAAAACTCCCACCTTTCCGCCGGGGAAACGCTTCTCGAAGCGGTAATTAAACGGGGGGGATTCGCCATAGGTCCAGGCCCAGGATGCGAACTTATCCCTGGCGGTCTCGGATATCCGGAGAATAGCCTCCTCCGGGAGTTTTATCTCCTCGGATTCATAATCGTTGGACAGCCTTCTTTGAAGGCGTTCCCGGAACTCGTCTATGGTCATATCCTCCTTCAGAAACTCCCGAATGTTGCCCACCCGGCTTCGGATGGACTTTATACCCTTGGACTCTATCTTGTCGGCTGATACGTTCAGGGCTTCCGCCAGGTCCTCGATGTTCACATCAAAGAGCAGGGTCCCATGGTGCAAAAATTTCCTCCGGTACAGCCGCTGGGCATTGCCGGATATTTTCTTGCCATAGGCGACGATATCGTTTCTTCCCACCAGCGTGGCATCCACGCCGAGTTCTCTAAGTACATTTATAATCGGGTTCACAAAAACCGAAAAGTTTATGGGCCGCCCCGGCTCCACGCGGGATATAAACGTGAAATTCAAATTTCCCAGGTCGTGGTAGACCGCTCCTCCCCCGGAAATCCTTCTTACCACCTTGATACCCCGTTCCTTTACAAACCGCTGGTTGATTTCCTCCAGCGTATTCTGATTTCTACCTATGATAATGGAAGGCTCGTTCTGCCAAAGCAGGAAATAGTCTTCCCCCGGGTCCACGTGCATCAGGCAGTATTCCTCCAAGGCAATATTGAAATAGGGATTAGTACTGTTATTGATTATGTATCTCATAGCATACCCGCTCCTGTGTCAATATTTTTTATAAGACTGCCGCCAATACCGTTTTTTCGGCCCGTTTCTTGAACTCATATGCACTGCGCAAAAACGCAAGTTCCGGGACCGGCGGCACTGGCGGCGGGATAAGCGGCGCCGCGTTCCCGTATAACTATTTATAAAACAGCCTTTAGCCGAAACGGCAAAAGGCTGTTTTATATAAAGACCCTATTGGCTTCAGGACTGCAGCTGATACCGGAAGATCAGCGTGGCTTTTCCTTTCCTCTCCTTAATATCGGCCTTTAATATTTCCGCCACCTTCCCATCGTCCAGCGTGACCTGGGTACCCTCCAGTGCTTCAATATATTCCTTTAGCCCTTCAACTTGCTCCGGGCCCACTTCTTTCATGACGCCCCATGCGCCTGCAAGCACGCTTGCAGGGTTTCATGTGGAGCAGGCCTTCTCCAGCCTTTCCTTCACCGAAGCAGCAATGGCATCCTTAAAAGCTTTTTGGTAGTTCCCGTCCGCTGCGAACATTATGTCACCCCTTGTCATTTTACTATTAAATTTCAATCCTTCTTAAAGCTGTTTCTGTTCTGCCCCATCCTTCTGCCACTTCAGGATGGGTTTCCTGGCTGCCAGCACCTCATCGATCCTGCGCACCGGGGTATTGTGAGGCGCCTCTTTGAGAACCTGGGGATTCTCCCTGGCCTCCTCGGCAATACGAATCATGGCATCGATGAACTCATCCAGGGTTTCACGGCTTTCGGTCTCGGTGGGCTCCACCATTATCGCTTCATGGACGATGAGCGGGAAATAGATTGTAGGCGGATGGTATCCATAATCTATTAACCTCTTGGCGATATCCAGGGTGGTCACTTCACCGGTCCCGTCCTTCAAGCCGCCAAGCACGAACTCATGCTGGCACATCTCATCAATGGGCAGCTTGTAATGCTCCTTAAGTCTGGCCATCATATAGTTGGCGTTTAGAACCGCCCTGCGGCTGGCGTCTTTCAACCCCTCCGCGCCCATGGCCAGTATATAGGTATAGGCCCGAATCATGACCCCGAAATGGCCGTAGAAGCTTTTTATCTTGCCTATGGAATAGGGCCTGTCATAGTCCAGGTAGTACCTGTCCCCGGATTTCTCGATCATGGGAACGGGCAGGAACTCCACCAGGTGCTCCTTTACACCCACCGGTCCGGACCCGGGGCCGCCGCCACCATGGGGAGTGGAAAAGGTTTTGTGCAGGTTGTAGTGAATCACGTCAAAGCCCATGTCACCGGGCCTGGAGATACCCATAATGGCGTTCATATTGGCCCCGTCGTAATACAGCAGGCCTCCGGCCTCGTGGACCAGGTCGGCTATCTCCTTAATATTCTTTTCAAAGAGCCCCAGGGTGCTGGGGTTGGTGAGCATCAGCCCCGCCACCTCATCGCTTAATGCCGCCTTGAGGTCCTCCATATCAACGGCACCGTCCTTGGTGGATTTGATCTCAATAATGTCAAAACCCACCATCGCGGCGCTGGCCGGGTTGGTCCCATGGGCGGAATCAGGCACTATAATCTTGGTCCTCTTTTTGTCCCCTCTTTTCTTGTGGTATGCCTTGATTATCATCAGACCCACCATTTCCCCGTGGGCCCCCGCAGCCGGCTGCAGGGACACTCTGCTCATTCCGCTTATCTCCGAAAGCATGTAGTCCAGGTCGTACATGAGGGCCAGGGCTCCCTGCACGGTGTCTTCAGGTTGATAGGGATGGAGATTGGTAAAGCAGTCCAAAGAGGACATATCTTCGTTGATTTTCGGGTTGTATTTCATGGTACAGGACCCCAAAGGATAGAACCCCGTGTCCACCCCGTAATTCTTTTTGGACAGCAGGGTATAATGCCTGACCACATCCACTTCGCTGACTTCCGGCAGTTCTACTTCCTCTTTTGTAAGAAGATGGGCGGGAATCATGTCCTCAAGAGGTGTCCTTTCCACATCGGTTTCCGGGAGCGAATAAGCTTTTCTGCCTTCCTTTGAAAGTTCGAAGATCAACTTGTTATAGCTTCTCAATTAGATCACCTCCATTAGCTCTGCCAGCCGGTCAATTTCCTGCTTTGTCCTTTTTTCGGTGACGCACAGTAAAACACCGTTTTCGATGCCGTATTCCTTGTTAAGGTTGTAGCCGCCCAAGATGTTGCTTTTAAGCAGTTCTTTGTTTACGAGGTCTGCATCCTTGGGTCCTATCAGGGCAAATTCCCTGAAGAAGGGCTTGTCGAAAGCCGGCTTGTATTTACCCCCTGCCGTGATTCTTCTCGCAGCATAATAGGCTTTTTCCGCAACCTGAAGCGCCACTTCCCGCAGGCCTTTCTTACCCATGGTAACCATATATATCGCGGCGGTCAGGGCGTTCAAGCTCTGGTTGGAACAGATATTCGAGGTGGCCTTGTAGCGCCGGATATGCTGTTCCCTTGCCTGCAGGGTCAGTACGAAGGCCCGCCTGCCGTCCACGTCCACCGACTGCCCCACCATCCTGCCGGGCATCCTTCTCATCAGCTTTGAAGTCACAGCCATAAATCCAATGTACGGTCCTCCATAGTTCAGGTTGTTGCCCAGAACCTGGGCATCCCCCACGGCGATATCCGCTCCATATTCGGCCGGTTTTTTCAAGATAGCCAGGGAAATGGGGTCCACCGAGCTGACCAGCAGCGATTTATTGCCATGGGTGATTTCCTCGATCTCCGTAAAGTCTTCAACAATGCCGAAGAAGTTGGGGTTCTGGACAATGACAGCCGCGCTGTCTGCATCAATGAGTTTCTTCAGCACCTCCGGGTCGGTTACACCGTCCGCCATGGGTATTTCCACCATTTTTATATCCCGGGAATGCATGTAGCTTTTCAGCACCTGCCGGGTCTCGGGATGTACCGTCTCGGACACCAATATGGTGTTCCGCCGGGTGCTGTCCACCGCCATTATGGCCGCTTCCGCACAGGCGGTGGCCCCGTCGTATAAAGACGCATTGCTCACATCCATGCCTGTAAGGCCGCAGATCATGGTCTGGTATTCGAAGATTGCCTGGAGGGTGCCCTGGCTTATCTCCGGCTGATAAGGCGTGTATGCCGTGTAAAATTCAGACCTTTTGGCCAGATGTTTGATTATCGAAGGTATGTAATGGTCATAGGCACCGGCTCCAAGGAAACAGACCAGGTCATCGGTGGTTCGGTTCTTTTTGCCAAGCTCTTTCATCTTTCGCTCGATTTCCAGCTCTGACATGCCGGGATTCAGCCTAAGGTCCCTCTTTAGAATCAAGTGGTCGGGAATACTCTGGAACAATTCGTCCATGGATTCTATGCCGATAACGTCCATCATAGCCTTGGCATCGGCATCGGTATTGGGAATATATCTATGCATGTCATTCCTCCTTTTCACAAAATATTTTGTAAGCTTCCTCGTCCATCAGGCTTTCCAGTTCGGAAGGATCGTTCATTTCAATGGCCACAATCCAGTTATCAAAAGGTCCTTCGTTCAAAAGCTGGGGGGAATCTTCCAGCTCTTCGTTGACTTCCACGACCTTCCCGGAAACCGGGGTGTAAGAATCCGCAGCGGCCTTTACGGATTCAATAACGCAGAACACGTCCCCGGCCTCGTACTCCGTACCCAACTCCGGGAGCTCCACGTAAACGATTTCACCGAGTGCGTGCTGTGCATAGTCGGTGATACCAATAAGCGCTTTGTTTCCGTCAACCTTGACCCACTCATGGTCTTTAGAGTAATACAAGCCTTTTACCGTTATCATATTCTCTACCTCCATTTATTTTTTATAGTTTTTCGCATAGAATCTCTTGTCAACAATTTTGGCTGTCGCAGTTTTTTTCCGGATCTGGATTTCAATGATGTCTCCCAGGTTTGCATATTCTTTTTGCACCAGCGCGAAGCCTATGTTTTTGCCCAGGGTGGGGGAATAATACCCGGTGGTCACGAAACCTATCTCTTTTCCTTCCGAAAGCACACTATAGCCATGCCTTGGGATACCTCTTTCGATCATCTCAAAGCCTACAAGCTTTCTTGCGGGGCCCTCCTGCTTTTGCTTTAATAGCGCTTCCCTTCCAATGAAATCCCCTTTGTCGAACTTAACAAAGTACCCCAGCCCCGCCTCCAAGGGCGATATGTCCTGGGAGATTTCATTGCCATATAACGGGAGAGCGGCTTCAAAGCGCAGGGTATCCCTGGCGCCAAGGCCCACGGGAACCACTCCGTCCTCTTTTCCTGTTTCCAGGATTTTTTCCCACACCATAGGAGCGTCCTCGTGGCTCAAGTAAATTTCAAACCCGTCCTCCCCGGTATAGCCGGTCCTCGACACCAGGCAGTTCGCCCCGGCAATCTTCACATCCCGTTTCAGGTAGAAAGCGGGAATCTCGGAAAGGTCGGTGTCGGTGAGTTTTTGAAGTACCGCTTCGGCCCTGGGTCCCTGCAGGGCCAGCTCGGAAACCTGGTCCGAAAGGTTTTCAATCTCCACTTGATAGTCTCCCTTATGGTCCAGCATCCACTGATAGTCTTTTTCCATGTTTGCCGCGTTCACAACGAGGAGATAATGGTCTGCGGAATACTTATAAACCAGCAGGTCGTCTACCACTCCGCCATTCTCATAGCACATGAAGGCGTAAATAATTTGATTGTCATTCATTGTCCCAATGTTGTTGGTGAGCAGATACTGAAGGTATTCTGCAGCGTCTTTTCCCTTCACTTCGATCTCTCCCATGTGAGAGACATCGAATAGCCCCGCAGCGGTGCGCACGGCTTCATGCTCACGGGTCAGGCCGGAAAACTCCACCGGCATGGCCCAACCGGCATAATCCACCAGCTTGGCTCCATACTTTTTGTAACTGGGAAACAAAGAAGTTTTCTTTAAATTATCCATCTCGTTTCTCCTTTTCTAAAATCATTTTCATGGAAAGGGTGTGCACAATACTGTTAGTTACACATATTATCAAACACACCTTATTTCGTCAATTCCGTAATGGTCCCGTTTCTTCGGAACATACTAAATAATAATATTTCCTGAAATTCAGCGGATATTATGTTATTTGCCTGCCCTTTGAAATATGTTTTCTTTGAACAGCCTCTCCTTGGCCGGTACCATATGGGATGCTGCAAAGGCGCGCCGGACCTTTCGGCTCTCCTCCCCGGTCCATTTTTTGAGTTTTCCGTGGAACCGAACTCATTACTTCGGCTTCACCCTATATCTTAAAACCGTTTTGAGCTTTGCCTGTTCTGTTTTTCTTGCATCCGACAGGTATATTTCCCTGTGTTTCATGGAAGCGACCTCAAGATTATTTTTTTCAATAAAATCCTTCATGACTTCAAAGGTCCTGGGTTCATCATCATAGGGGCCGACATGAAGCATTTGCACCGCCAGCCCGTCCTCCATCGTTCCAAAAGTCACTTCATCCAGCAGCGGATGCGGTTTTTTCTTCCGAACCGTTTCAAGGGCCCTATACGCCACCTCTTCTGTAGTAAAATCCGGCTGTCTAATCATTATGGTATAGAGCAGCTGCTCCTTGTCCAGCACATCCGCCTTCCTCCCCTCCTCTGTCAGGTCCCATACGCCTTCCAGCGGGTATACCGTATATTCGAAATATCCTTCCGGGGTATACCCCTGCTTTGGCATCATCCTGACGGCGTAGGAAAGGGAATACAAAACGCCCACCCTCTGTGCAAATTCTTCGCTGTTCGGGTTCCCTTGCCCGCTTGTCATAAAAAACTTCTGCTCCGGCACGGTAATAATCTGCGGCTTTTGTCCGGGCATGTACAAGTTTTTTTCATGCTTTTTCCATTCATGTTTCATCCGGCGTCCTCCCTTTTTTCACAATCCTTGGCACGCGCACACCGCACTGCCACACCTCCTTTCCCCGTGCCGGGTATTCTGTATTTCCGGACCGGCCCGGGCAGGCGTGCGATACCTTC
>ERZ773359.1037-NODE-1037-length-39557-cov-7.154169_pt1 | contig 39557 bp, 42 predicted proteins | sample MGYA00374955_ERZ773359 | MGnify/ENA primary metagenome ERZ773359 (study PRJEB29098, sample SAMN04486028) | biogas fermenter metagenome | study: EMG produced TPA metagenomics assembly of the Biogas fermentation microbial communities from Germany - Plant 4 DNA1...
AGTGCGGAAAAAGAAAAAAAACCCGGCAAACGGGTCGTATATTTCGAATAGAATTAAAAAAATTATTTTAAAAAATTACTGTAATTGACGATGATCACTTCCCCGCCGATCTTGACGATTTGGTTCCACGGTATGACGATATTGTTTCCGCCGGTGAAAAAATTCACGAGCCGCGTGTTGCTTTGCACGATAATGGCGGCGATTTTACCGGTGGTTATATCGATTTCCATATTGGCGATGCGGCCCATTTTCGTCCCGTCAACAACGTTGATCACGTCTTTGGACTGGAGCTCCCCCAAAAGCATGAATCCTCACCTACAGCATTATATGACGATTGTCGGCGATTATATACTTTATTTTGCGTTTTTCAGCCGCTCGAGCAATAACTCGTAGGCGATTTCCAAGTCTTTTTTCTTTTTCGTCGGCCGCCGGCGAACGCGGGCGCGGAACGCTTGGGGAAAGATATAAAAACGGTATATATTATCTTTGTTTCGGATAAAGTAGTAATTTTTCATCATGCCATCGGGATTATTTTACCCGGCATGAAAGTTTTTATAATAAATTATCGGCGTCGATTTGAGGCAAATCCTTCCACAACTTATCTAGATCGTATTTTTCCCGTTCTTCCTGAAGAAAAATATTTAATAGGACGGAATCGGCGTCGACCAGCACCCAATAACCGCCGCTCAAACCCTCGACGCCGCGAATCTCGTATCGCTTCTCGTCGCCGTCCTTTTTGACCCGCTCGACCGTGGTCCTGAGTTGACGGCCGGAGCTGGCCGTGGCGACGATCACGTAATCGAAAAACGGGGTGAGCGATTTCGTCTCGTAAATCTTGATGTTTTTTACCTTTGCCTCGTCAATGCAACGAACGATGTTTTTTAGTAGTTCCATTTTACCTCCGCGTATTTATTATACAAGTCAATCTGTTCCCGGGAATAGTCATTCAAATCCTTCATCTTTTTCTTGATTTTCAGGGCGATCGCCTTCCGAAAATCATGCCGGGCGGCTTCGCGCGCTTCTTTCACGTAATCCTCAAGTCGGGTGTCGTCAATAAAATCAGCGAGAAAGACGATTTCCGCCGTAAGATCCATCTCCAGGCTCCCGGTCGTGTGCCAGCGGACGGCGCCCGCGATCACGGGATCGTCGACGCCCAGTTCTTCCGCCAAAACGAAAGGTCCGAGGAGGGCGTGCCATGTCTTCGGTGAGATTTTTATGATTTCGTCATAGACCCCGTGTTTCCGGGCGAGCCCAAGGAAACGCTCTTCCTTTTCAAATTTCGCGTAATCATGAAGCGCGGCGGCGATGAGCGTCTTTTCCCTGTCGACGGGAAGGGAAAAACGGTCGATCAACTCCTCGCTCTTCTTTACGACCGCGAGCGAATGCAAATAACGGTGAAGAATTTCCCGATTCCCGCTTTGCAAGTATTTATGCCATAAAAGCGTTTTGTATTCTTCCAGCGTTTTCATATCCAACCTCAAATAATCGCTTTCCGGATTCCGACTTTGATTTTTTCAAAGCAATAAACCTCGACCCGGCCGGCGCCGGCCAGGGTCACGAACCCGATCCCGCTTATGGTAATGTCGACCTTTTCCGGTCCGAAAGTAAAATCATAGCGGGCGAATTTCCCCAGCCTTTCGCGCTCCGCGGGATTGGGGATTTTTAAAATATCGTCGCGATGGCGCTCGTAAAACTCCCCGGTGTTTTCAAGCCGCGTCCGGTGAACAGGCAAGGCGTTCGCGGCGTAAACAACAAAGGACGAGCGGCTCCCGGAGATGAATTTTAAAAATCCGAAACCGGCGATAAAGAGCGTCTGTCCCGGGTCGAGCTGATAAACGCGCGGGCGGATCGGCTTTTTCGAGACGAGTTTCTTTTGGTTCGCGTAATCGAGATAATTAGTCGCCTGCCGGGCGTTTATGATCCCCGGCATGTCGATAAGCGAGAGATCCGGCGCGAGCGGCGCCTCAATAAAATCAAGGGTCGTGCCGATATAGCCGCTCACGGTAATTTCCCCCGGCGTTTTTTTAGCGCGTCCGACGAGCGCGTTTATTAGCGTCGATTTCCCGACGTTGGTCATCCCGAAAAAATACGCTTCCCGCCCCGTTTGTCGGGACTTAATCGCGGCCAAAAGCGCGTCGATATCCTCCCGGTCGCGGGCGGAGATAACGAGCGCGTCCGCCGCGTCAATGCCTTTTTCTTCGAAAAAAGCGCGGACGTATGCCAGGATTTTTCCCCGCTTTACCGACGGTAAGAACAAATCGAATTTATTGGCGACGAATAACTTCGGGTTGTCCGGAAAATAATCGTTTATCTCGGGGACATACGTTCCCTCGAGGTCGAAAACGTCGACGACGTTGACGACGAGAGCCTTGCTTTCCGCGACCGCGGCGATAAATTCCCGCATGTCCAAATCTTCCGCCCCGATTGGAAGCGGGCGGTTATAATGAATGATATTATAGCATCGCTCGCAATAAAAACTATCTTCCCGCCGTTTCAAAACGTCTGCGCGAACATACCCGCGGCTCCCGGGGTTCGTCGTCTGGACGGGAGCCCCGCAACCCCGACATTTACTCATCCCAAACCCCGAATTTCCGGTAAACCTCGGGATAATGCTTCTTTATTTTCCGGAGAGCGTAGTTTTCGATTTTCCGGTTCAGCCGCGTGTACCACTTTTCCGTCCGGACGGCGATCGGTTTCACGAGATAGGCGTCGATTCCGAACCGGTTCGATCCCAAAATATCGGTGACGAGTTGGTCGCCGATCGAGACGATCGCGTCTTTCCCGAAAGGTTTTACGAGTTTAAGCGCTTTGCGGTAACCGCGCTTAAAAGGCTTCAGCGCGTTTTCAATATAACGCGAGCCCATGGCCCGCACGAATGTTTCCACCCGTTTTTTATGGTTGTTGGAAATAAATATTATTTCAAACCCGATTTCCTTGATCCGTTTAAAAAGCGCCATAAGTTTTTCGCCCGGCTCGCTTTCGGCGTAAGAAACCAAGGTATTGTCGATATCCATTAGTATTATTCGCTTGCCCGCCTCATATAATTTATTGTAATCGATGTCGAAAACTGTCTTATAAACTTCTTTGGGCAATAAATTCTTCAACTTAAACAAATCAGCCTAAACCTCCGTAAAACAATTATATCAAAAACGACGTGAAAAGTAAAAGCGAAAAGGTGAAAAAATGATTGATTTATTAAGTTTGTTATTGTTACCGATATTGGGCGCGATCGGCTCGCAAAGTTTCCCGGAAGTATTATCCCCGGAAGACGAAGAAAAATATCTCAAACTTTGGGAACAAGGCGACGAGGAAGCGCGCAATATCTTAATCGAGCATAACCTGAGGCTTGTCGCGCATATCGTCAAGAAATTTGAAAACACCAGGGAAGACAAGGACGACTTGCTTTCCATCGGCGCTTTTGGCCTGATTAAGGCCGTCGATTCCTACAATTTTAATTCTTCCACGAAACTCGCGACTTATGCCGCGCGGTGTATCGAAAATGAAATTTTAATGTTTTTGCGCAGTTCCAAGCGGAAAAGACAGGACACCTGGCTTTACTCGACGATCGGCTCCGACAAGGAAGGAAACGAGATTAGGCTTTGCGATGTAATCGAGGACCCCGGGAAATCCGCTTTCGAAAAACTCGTTCTCGAGGAAAAGATCGCGACGATCAAGGAAGCGCTAAAGATCCTCACTCCCCGCGAGCTCGACATTATTTCCCGCCGTTTCGGCCTAAACGGCCGGGAAATCGAGACGCAGCGGGAAATCGCCCGGAGCTTGAAAATCTCGCGCAGTTACGTCTCGCGGATTGAAAAGCGGGCCCTGACGAAACTTTACCTGAAAATCAAAAAATAAGCGGCTTCGACCGCCTATTTTTATGACCCGGCGCATATCCCGTCGATAACGCGCGTCGCCCTAACGAAAGCGTCGTCCGCCGACAGGTCTTGATAATACCGGCAATATCCCGCGAGCTCGCCGAAAACGAAATAGAAAAGGTCCTCTTCCGCAAGTTTTTGATATATTGCCGGGACCCGCGGTAAAAGCGTCGATTCAAAGAATCGCCTTCCGCCCGCGCCCGAAAACTCGCGTTCCAAATAACCGCCGAATAACTCGGCGCTCTTTTCGGGACTTGAAACAAGAAAATAAATGTCGCGGTACATTCGCGAAAGTTCGATGCTTCTCGTCGCGTCGGGGAAAAGCCGAACGAAATTAATCGCCGGCGTTCGCCGGGAAAGTTCGTAAAGCGCCGGCAGTTTTTCATCGCTTTTTACGACGACTTTTTCAAGCCGGTCTAGCGCGCCGTGATTTATTTCGTCGCGCAGGACGAGCCGGCCCCTTTTTCGCTCGATTTTATTCCCGAGCAGGATAAACCCGGCTTCCTGCCGCTGATAGCGGATGTTTATCGCTTCCTGCGTCCCGAAAACCTTCTCGTAATCAAGGATAACGGGATCGGATATCGTCCAGTGCTGAATATATCCGGCGGGGATTTTGTCTCGCCGGGCAAAATATGCGCTTAAATCCGCTCCGGACTCGATAAATTCGACGCCGGTAAAAAGCAGGTGAATCTTCCGCTTAACGGAATAAGCCCACTCGCTTTGCACGGGTATAAACCCGGCGTCTTCTTTAATGACATGGATATAACCGTCCTCGTCGAAATGCGAAGCGCAAGCAAAATACCGGGCGACGCCCTTGTTTCGCGTGACGTCGATCAACCGCGTCCTAAAACCGTAGTGCTGCAGGGTCGCGAGCGCCTTGACGCAATCTCGTTCGTCCCCGCCGTAGTCGCGCGGGCGAGCGATATGAAGGATCTCTTCGAGATTCTCGACGCTATCCCGGTAATAACGGCTCTCCGCCGCAAGCGGAACGCGGCCGATCTCTTCGCGCGTCAAAGCCGGGCGGATATTTTTGTATTTGCGCGGCTCGCCGCGGTAATAAATTTCCATAACAAACCTCCGATCTTTTTCCCTACAACAAACTCAATACCATCAACATAGACAATATCAAGAGCAGGACTGTGTTGTAAAGAAAGAAGTTAGCCAGTTTTCGGTTATCTTTGCGGATAATCACGGAACAAAGCAAATTGATCGCCGTCATCACGAACATAAAGATCGTCGTCGCCATCGCGGCCGACAAAATCTTGACCAACTGCAAGACGATAATGACGACGAGCGCCGCGGCGGCGGCGCCGAAGATAACGAGAATCAATTTTTCCTCGCCGTTGGCTTTATTTTGTTTTTCTTTCGTCATTCGCTCCTTTTTCTGTTCTAACGCGTGTTTCTTTAGCGGTCATACCAACGCGCCTGGGTCGAATACAGGCGGGCGTACTCGCCCCCTTTCGCAAGCAGTTCCTCGTGCCGACCGTCCTCGACGATTCGGCCGTCCTTGAAGACGACGACCCGGTCCGCGAGCGCGGCGACGCTTATCCGGTGCGTTACCATAATGACGGTCTTATCGCGCGACATCTCGATATATCTCCGGAAAATCTCCGCCTCGGTGAAGGGATCGAGGTTGCTCGTCGGCTCGTCAAGAATAATGAAATCGCGCTCGCGGTAATAGGCGCGGCCGATGGCGATTTTTTGCCATTCGCCGCCGGAAAGATCGATCCCGCCGATATCCTTTCCCAAAAGCGCCTCTTTGTCGGCCGCCGCGAACCCGGAGAAGGTTAAAGCCTCGGCGATCTTGCCATCGTCGCGAGCCGCGCCAATATCGCCGAGAAAGACGTTATCGCCGACGGTAAAGGATTTAAAACGGTTCGGTTCTTGGAAGACATATGAAAGCGCGCGATAGCGGCTGGCGAAAGATATATCTCCCGCCGACTCTCCGTTTATCAAAATCTCGCCCGCTGCGGGTTGAAGCATCCCGGTGAGGAGTTTTATAAACGTCGTCTTCCCGGCCCCGTTCTCGCCGACGAAAGCCACTTTCTCGCCGCGGCGGATCGTGAAATCGACGTTTTTTATCCGATAGATATCGGTAAAGGGGTAGCGGTATGAAACCTTCCGCGCTTCCAACTTCTCGATCGAAAGCGGGTCGGGGGCGTCCTCCGCGCCCGTCGGTTGCTCGTTTAAATCGATAAACTCGAAAAACTGCGCCGCCTCGTGCTTTTTGGAAAGAAAATTGGCGATGGCGCTAAAAAGCCGGCCGGTGCTGTGCATCAGCGTCCCGTTTAAGGCCAGGACGGCGCCGAGCGCGCCGACCGAGAGTTCCCCCCGCGTCAACAAAATAATCGCAAAGACATTCGCGGCGAGCGTGACGATATTGCTTATGAAACTGCTCGCCGTGTTAAGCAAAAAAACGTTGAACTGATTCTTCTTTTCCTTTCGGAGATATTCGTCGGCCAAGGTTTTCCACTTATGATAGAAAAAATCATGAAGATTGAGCGCCTTAACCTCGATGGCCGAAAGGTCGAGCATGACGTTTTGGTAATATCGCGCCTCGCGCAAAATTTTCGAATGATCGCGCGTGAACTTAAAAGTTAGCTTGTTTCCGACATACGTCGTGTAAAGAGTAGGCAGCGGCGCCGCCAAAACGATTAAACACAAAATCGGGTGATAAATATACAACGAGGCGGCGACGGCGAGTACGGAGACGATCTTCGCGATGATGACGTATCCTTCGATGATGACTCCTCTTTGGAGCGAGCTCCACTCGCTGCCCATCGCGTCAAAACTGCGCTTAATAATATCGTTTATTTTCGGCGCTTCCATATAATCGGGATAAAGCCGGGCGATTTTTTGATATAGTTTGGCGCGGAACTTTTCCTGCAGGCGGTGATCCTGAACCTTGCTTAAGCGTTCGATATCCTCGCCGCCGTAAAGGTAGCGGTTGAGGAGACGCTCCGCGAAGCCGATCAGCCAGTACAACGTCGCAAGGCCGGCGAGCGAGAGCATTTGCGGGAGGGTGACGTCGATCGCGCCGGCGCGGGCGTTCGCGGCGTCGATATATTTCCCCCAAATAAAAGCCAGGGCCGGTTGCAGGAGACTTAAGAAAACGGCCAGGCCGAGAAAAACGCCGCACATCGCTTTCGCCGAGCCGAACACGTAGACGAAAAGCCTCGTCAGGAAGGGCAACCGCGCCGCGTTTTCCTTCAAAATATCGCGTTCGAAAACGGCGGTATTATCGTCGTGTTTGATTTCATATGCCGGCTGCGGCGCTTTATTATTCCCCGCCATCGTTATCCCCCCCTTCCTTTATATACCACTTCTTCTGCGCGTTAAACATTTCCGCGTAGATCCCCGCTCGTCCCATCAATTCCTCGTGCGTTCCCGACTCCGCGATTTTCCCGTCGCTGATGACGAATATCCGGTCGGTAATCATCGTCGAGGCGAGCCGGTGAGTGATGAAAAGCGCCGTTTTCCCCTCCGCCATCATGGCGAACTCGCCGTACAGCCCGGCTTCCGCGACCGGGTCAAGCTGGGACGTCGGCTCGTCCAAAAGCAAGACCGGTTTGTTTCCCATGAAGGCACGGGCGAGCGCGATCCTTTGCCATTCGCCGCCGGAGATATCGACGCCTCCCGAAAAGTCCCGGCCCAACAAGGTATCGTAGCCGTCCGGAAGATTCCGGATAAAGCCGTCCGCTTTGCCCTTGAGCGCGGCGGCCTTGATTTTCCCGTCGTCGGAAAGGTTGTCGATATCGCCGATGCCGATGTTTTCCCTGACGGTAATACTGTAACGGAAGAAATCCTGAAAAACAGGTCCGAAAATTTTTGTCCGCTGGCTTAACGGGTACGAGTCGAGATTCTTACCGCCGACCAGTATCTCGCCTTGATCGGGCGTGAAAAGCCCGAGCAAAATCTTTATCAGGGTCGACTTCCCGGCGCCGTTCTCGCCGACAAGCGACGCTTTCTCTCCGGCGCTTATTTTAAAGGAAAGACCCTTTAAAATATCCCTGTCCGTCCCGGGGTAGCGGAACCAGATGTTTTTAAACTCGATATCGTATTTTTCCGGCAAAATCCCCGCCGGCGGCGACGGCTCGTCCGATAGATTGAAAAATTTATCGTAATAGTCGTAAGTGTTAATGTGAAAAGGAGCCCACTTGAAGATAAAGGCGCAACCGGAAAGATTGTCATAGATTTCGCCGAATAAAAGCGAAGAGACGGCGATGAACAACCCGACCGTTATTTGCCGGTCGACGAACAAAAATAGAAGGATAATAACGTTCGCGAGCGAAGCGAACCGCGTCAGATTCCCGCTCGTAAGGATCCGCCTTAAATTTTTAAAATAGTAACGCTCGTATTCGCGGTTGCGCTCGTTCAGCCGTTTTTTATAGACGTCGATTAGGTAATCGGCGTTCCCGAAAGCCTTTAGTTCCTTGGAGTACCTCCGCGACCGCAGGTATTCCCCGAGAATATCGTACTTTCTTTCCTTTTTCCAGTATTTCTCCATCTCCCGATAGATATTGTAGTTAATCCGGGACTGGACGTAAGTCTCGATAATAAAAGGAATTAAGACCGTTAGAATCAGCCACCATTTGATGCCGATAATATAAGCAAGCGAGCCGATGCTCGCGACGAGGGAAATAAGCCAATAGTTCACGTACATCGGCCAAAGATGCCGGGCCGCGTTCTCGGCGCGATTGTAGGCCTTATCGATAATTTCCGCGGTCGCCTCATTCTCAAAATGCTCGTACTTCATCGTTTTAAGTTTTTGAATCATCCTGGCCTTATAAGTCGTCCGTAAGATTAGCATCGAACGGGGATTAACGTAATTCCATATGATACCGCTCGCGATATACGGCATAATGGCAAGAATGACATAGAGAACTAAAAAAATCGCGTAATCAGCAAAAGTCATCGCCCCGGAAGCCACGGCTATCCCGCCGTCGATAATGTTTTTTCTCACGTATATCATCGCGGGCGTAATTAACCCGGAAGCAAGCGAAGCGATGAAAGCTATAATAACCATTATCGGCGCTTCCGAGAACATAATCCCCAACAAATCTTTATACGCCTTCCAAATCCGTTTCATGATCTTCTCCTTGATTTACTATGAATCATTATACAATATTTGCGGGAAAATGTAAATACGCGAATGATTTTGCCGGGAAAGGCGGGATTTTGTTCGAAAAACCTTGTCTCTTAACGCGTTCTTTGCATAATGTAGCCAGTTTCAGGCAAAATATATATAAAGGAGGATACGCGATGAACGAGAAAAACCAAAAACGGGAACTCACTTACAACGAGGCTAAGGCGCTTTTGGAACAAATGTACGCCAAGGGCGACGTCGAATTCGCGAAAGATATGTGGGGCGGCCAAAAACAAGAAAAAGAGCGACAACCCCAGCAGCAGTCCCAACAAAACGCGCAAGATAATCAACCGGAATAAACTGTTGAGCAATCGACAGTTTTTTCTTTATTGCGAAGCGAAAATAGATTTGCGTTTCCGGCGATAAATTCCCGCCCATTTGATATAATAATAACCAAAGGCAATTTGCCCTAAATTATACTCAAGGAGGATTAAATGAGCGAACTTATTGATAATAATAAATTCCGGCAGGAAAAACTTAAAGAGTTAATCAAGTCCCTGCATGACGGCAGGCCCGTCGACGAGGTTAAGGCCGAGTTTAAAAAACACTTTTCCGACGTCACGACGGCGGAAATCTCGCAAATCGAGCAACTTTTGGTTAAGGAGGGAATGCAGGTCGAGGAAATCCAGCGCCTCTGCGACGTCCACGCTGCCGTCTTCGAAGGCTCGATCAGCGACATTCATTCCCTGAAAAATTACCGGAAGACCGCCGGTCACCCGGTAAACATCTTCCTGGAGGAAAACAAGGCGATCGAGAAATTGATCGACGAAGAAATCCGCCCGGCGATTGATAAGTATCTTGCTGGACGCAATCAAACTAATCTTCTCGCCCTGCTAAAGGCCGCGTTTAAACTAAGCGATATTAACATCCATTACGGCCGTAAAGAATACCTCTTCTTTCCCTACCTGGAAAAATACAAGATAACGGCTCCGCCCAAGGTAATGTGGGGCGTCGACGACGAGATCCGCGCCGAAATCAAAGAGTTTCTTAACTATCTTCAGGAAAAAGAAATCGACGCGGCGGAACTCAAAAGCAAGTCCGAGCGCGTCTTCCAAAAAATAAGCGACATGATTTTTAAGGAAAATAATATCCTCCTTCCGCTGATGGAAGAGACCTTCACCTTCTACGACTGGATAAAAATTGACGAGGCTTCCCCGGAATACGGGTATTGTTTGATCAAACCGACGCGAACCTGGAAAGCGGAAAAACCGTCTCCGGCCGAAAATAAAGAACCGGAAAAACAAGCGAACGCGCCGATCGGCGCGATTATGTTTGACGCCGGCAGCCTGACCCCGGAGGAGATTAACGCCATCCTAAATACCGCGCCTTTCGACATGACGTTTGTGGACGCGGAGGACAAAGTGAAATACTTTACCCAAGGTAAGGAAAGAATATTCGACCGCCCGCTGACCGTTATCGGGCGTTCCGTCGAACTTTGCCATCCGCCGAAAAGCGTCCACGTCGTTAACGAAATCGTCGAGAATTTCCGCGCCGGGCGCCGCGACGTCGAGGAATTCTGGATCAAGCGGGGCGAGCGCTACGTTCATATCCGTTACTTCGCCGTCCGCGACAAAAACAACAAGTATCTCGGCACCTTGGAAGTGACCCAAGACATCGCCCCAATTCAAAAAATCGAAGGCGAGAAAAGACTTTTGGACAAATAAACGCCAAACCGCTTTTTCACAAATCGAAAAAGCGGTTTTTTATTGACACAAAAAAAGCGTTGACCAAGCAACGCTTTCGGGTTTATAAGATATTTATCTTTTTTTCCCTTAAGATTTTCAAGTGCTCTTCCGGCCAAATCGAAGCCTGGACCTCGCCGATATGGATCTTCTCAAGCAACACGAGGCACGCGCGCGATTGCCCGATTCCACCCCCGACGGTAAGCGGCAGGCGACCGGCTAAAACATCCTTATGATACGGTAAGTCCAGCCGCTCTTCCGCGCCGGCCAGGGAGCTTTGCCGGAGGAGGGTTTCTTTATCGACGCGGATTCCCATCGACGATAACTCGACGGCCTGGGAAAGCGGCGGGTACCAGATGAGAATATCGCCGTTTAACGTCCAGTCATCGTAGTCGGGCGCCCTCAGGTCATGAGGCCATCCGTCCCCAAGCCGGTGACCGATTTCGGAAATGAAGACGACGCCGCGCTCGCGGCAGATGGCGTCTTCCCTTTCTTTCGGCGACAGGTCGGGATAACGGGCGCGAAGCTCCTCGGAAGAGATAAAATAAACGTCGTCATTGACCGGCGCGCTCAGGGCGGGGAACGCGGCGGAAAGGACGGCCTTGGTTTCCTTCAGGGTCAAGACGATTTTTCTTACCAACTTCTTCAGGTATTCCAAGTTGCGCTCTTCCCGGGTAATGACGATTTCCCAATCCCATTGGTCGACATAAATGGAATGGAGATTGTCCAATTCCTCGTCGCGCCGGATGGCGTTCATGTCGGTATAAAGGCCTTCCCCGGGCTTAAACCCATAACGGGTCAGGGCGAGCCGCTTCCACTTCGCGAGCGATTGGACGATTTCCGCCGTTTTGCCGGTGGCCTTGATCTCGAAGCTGACCGGGCGTTCCACGCCGCTCAAATTATCGTTAAGACCCGATTCCGGGTAGACAAAGAGCGGAGCCGAGACCCGCGTGAGATTCAGGTTTTTGGCCAGTTTTCTTTCGAATGTATCTTTCGCTAACTTTATCGCGACCTGCGTCTCACGGATGCTTAAGCGGTCGCGATAATCTCGGGGAATAATTAGGCTCATAATGTAATCCGTTATCGTTTCAGACTGGGGAGGCTCGCGGCGGCAATCGCCTGGCCGACGCGCCGGTTCTTTTCTTCCGGCAAATGGAATTTAATATGACGGTGCTCGGGAAATTCATCGTAAAGCGTCTTTTCCGCCCATTCCCGGATCAAGTTTCCGCCTTTTCCGCTCGTGACCCGGCCCAAAAGCAAGACATGCTTAAGGTTGTAGAACCGGGCGTAATACGCGATCGTGTAGCCGAGATAGATGCCGATGTCGGCAAAAACCCTCTCCGCCAAAGCGTCGCCCGCGTCGTTTAATTTTTGGATTTCTTTTAATTTTTGCGCGGGGGAAAGGTCGGGCTTGAAGCGATAACCTCCGGCTTCCGCGAGTTTAATAACCCCGTCTTGGGAGAAATACTTGACGCCGCAGCCGACATCGCCGCTCCATTCGTCAATCATGCTGTCTTTATTGAAATCTACGGGCACAAAAGCAAGTTCGTTAAGCCAGCCGGTCAAATTACCGTTCTCGTTGGTATAGCCGGCCGCTTCCGAAGTCCCCATCGCGATTCCGAGGATTTGCGTGTCGTTAAGTTCCATCGCCCCGGCCAAGGCGGCGACGTCGCCGTCGTTGGCGACCCTGAACGGGATATCCGCGCCGAAAGTTCTCACGATATCGATATACATATTTTTAACCTTGGCGTCGTACAATTCGTTCGGCACCTTCAAGAAGAGCGACGCCATCATGACGCGGTTGTCGACGTAAATACCGGCCGACGAGACGCCTATGGCATCGACCCGGGGCATATGGCTCGCGGCTGTCCGCATCGCCTCCATAATATGCTCGCGATGGTATTCCGGATCGCTGTTAATTTTCGGGTACCAAACCACTTCCTCGCTGTAAACGACTTCCCCGTCGATAACAGCGGCGACTTTCCGGTCGCTCCCGCCGGCGTCAAATCCGATCCGGCAGCCCGACAAGTCTTTTTCGAGGACGATTACTTCTTGGTTAAGCGGCGGGACTTCATGATAATCCGCTTTCAGCACGGTAAACTCGTTTTCATAAACATGGCTCATGAACAGCGCGTCAAACTCGCGATTACCGCCTTTCGCGTAATCGGCCTTTAGCCGCTCGTACAAATAATTCGATCCGGCGATATATATTTTATACCCGCCGGCAATCCACAACAATGATTTTACGATCCTTTCCACAATCTCGTAATTTTCCTCGTCAAAACCGGTATTATCGGCGAAAACATCGAGTTCGTACCGGTAATTGTAACCCTTGTTTCGCTCGAGGCAAATCACGAGTTTTTGCTTTTGCGTCGCTTTGCTTACTTTCTCCTCATACTCCCGAAGTTTTAAAACAATCGGGGAAAAATCCGGATCGAGCTTCGGAACGTACTTCATCTATTGCACCTCTTCTCTATTTAATTGATTTCTTTGATTACTACATAATATTCGTCGCCTTCATTGGTCTTCACCAAAACACGATCGCCGATCTTATGGTTTAAAATCGCGGCGCCAAGCGGCGACTCGTTTGAGATCTTACCGGCCAAGGGATCGGATTCCAAACTGCCGACGATGGTGAAAGTGTCGGTCGTTTTATCCTCGTATTCCAGAACCACGGTCTTACCGAGATTGGAAGGCGAGGATTTATCAAACGCGATAATCTCGGCGTTTTTAATGATGTTTTCCAATTCCTTAATCCGGTTTTCGACCCTGGCTTGCTCGTCACGGGCATTGTCGTAATCGGCGTTTTCCGAAAGATCGCCCTGAGAGCGCGCCTCCCTTAGAGATTCAATAATTCGAGGCCGTTCTTTTTTTATCAAGTTTTCTAATTCTTTTTTATATCTTTCCAATCCCACCGGAGTTAGCTGATGCTTTCCATTCATAAAAAAAATCCTCCCACTAGTGAATTTTAAGATATTATAACAAAAATCGGACGAATAAGCAAGATAATATTTCTTTATCCGCCGGTATTTTTTGACAACATTTTACAATAATAATATTCCCCGTATTTAACTTTGGAACGGACGATAGCCTAATCGACCAAGCGGATCATGTCGGGATAACGAACGGGAAAGGGGACTTTCATACGGATTATCTGCCTCGGATGCCGAGCGGCGTCCAAAAGGCGCCCTTCCTCGTCCCATATATCGCCTACAGTTATTCTCGCGTTCGCAAGCCGCGGGCCGAAAAACTCGAGCGCGTCGCCCGGGGCGAAATAATTGCGCTGTTCGATAACGGCGACGCCTGTTTCGTTGTCGTAAGAGCGGACGATTCCGACGAAAGTTTTCTCGCTTTCCGACTTGCCGGCGTACAATTGCCCGGCGGCGCCCGGGTGACCGAAGAAAAAGCCGCTTCCCGTTTCCCGATTTTCCGCCTTCGCAAGTTCGCTTTCGTAATAAGCGTAATCGGCGATTTCCCCGTTCTTTAGGTATTCGTCGATCAACCGCCGGTAGGCGCGGACAACGGTCGCGATGTAGTGAACCGATTTCATCCGTCCCTCGATTTTAAGCGACTTGACGCCGGAGTCGATTAAAGCGCCGACGGCGCGCAAACCCGACAAATCCTTCGAGCCCATTAAAAACTCGCCGCCGCCCGGCTCGTCAAAGAAATAACGCCACCGGCAGGAATGGGCGCAGCCGCCGCGATTGGCGTCGCGGCCGGCAAGATAATTGCTTAAGACGCAACGGCCGGAATAAGCGACGCACATGCCGCCGTGGATGAAAACCTCCAATTCGATATCCGTGTTTTCTTTGATTCGCTTGATTTGTTCAAGCGTCAGCTCGCGGGCGAGAACAATCCGGGAAAAGCCGCGCGACTTGTAAAAGTTCGCGGCGCGCGAATTCGCTACGGAAGCCTGCGTGCTAAGATGAATCTCAAGTTCGGGAGCGACCCGCCGCGCCACGGCGGCGTATTCCAGACTGGTGACAATCGCGCCGTTAACCCCGATACCTGCGAGCTCGCGCGCGTAATCCGCGAACCCGCGCATATCCTCGTTATGAGGAACGATATTTACCGTCACGTATACTTTCGCCCCGCGTTCGCGGGCAAAGCGGCAGGCTTCCTTGATATCGTCCGAGGTGAAATTACTCGCCCGGGCGCGGAGGCTGAATTTTTTCCCGCCGATATAAACGGCGTCGGCGCCGTATAATATCGCGATTTTAAGTTTTTCCAAATCGCCTGCGGGCGCCAAGAGTTCGATCATAACGCCTCGCCCCCTGGCAAAATCTCATCCGACCGATACCCGGCCTTTAAATCGGGATAAATCCTCGCGAGTTCCAAATATAATTCCCCCGCGCGATCGGGCTCGTTTAAGAGTCCGCGGTATAGCGCCGTAACGGCGGCGAGTTCTTCTTCCGGGATAAAAGCGCCATTAATCCTGATAAAGCGCGGAAGCTGGGAAAATGCCAGAAGCTCGCGGAAAATGGCGATCCGGTAGCCGGTAAAAATCAGGGAGCAATGCTTTGATTCATAGATAATATTTCCCCCGGACCGAGTTTCCTCCCTGATTTGATAGGGAACCCCCGTCCTAAAGTTTGCGCCGGAGTAATCGCCATACGCGGTAAGCAAAGGCCGGCGCGAATAAAAAATCCGGCGATGACCGTAGACTTCCAACACGGCGTTTCCGGGGGCGACGATTCGTTCCATGTCGCCGCGGGAAACCTCGTTGCTTACGGCTACGAGGCCGTCCCATTCGCGGTGAATTTCCGCGTCGCGGTAATTGGTAACCAAAGTTTTCGGGTCATAAATCAGCCGGACCGGCGGCTTGTTTTCAAGATACCATGCTAAAACTGCGTAATCGCCGTAAAGAAAATAATCGACCCCGAGACCGGTATAAAAAGCGAGACTCTCGTCAAGGTCGTCAAGTTCGTTCTCGTCAACAATCTTATCCACATTTACAATCGCGAGTAATCCCTTGTCTTTGCATTCCCTGACCCGCGTGGCGATATCCCCGCGCGAGGCGGGAGCGACCGGATGGAGGGAGAAATCGGGATCGGCAAACACAAAGCCGTCGCAAGCAAGCCCGGCCGGGCTTGAGGCGGCGTTAACGTCAACGATAATCCTCGTCATTTCTCGATCCTCCGGCTTACCGCAAAACCGTCGCCAATAGCGAAAAAGCGCGTTTGAAACTCCTTGTTACGGGAGAGCCAACGATTGAATTTATCGATTTTTTCCGTAAGGTGCTTAAGGTCACGGCTCGCGATAGTTTTGCTTTTCCCGACAAGACCGTGGAAGAGTAAATTATCGGTAAGTATCAGTCCTCCCGGGGCCAGTTTCTCCTTGTATTTTTCAAAGTAATTTATATACTGGGCCTTGGCGGCGTCTATAAAAATCATATCGTAGTCGGCGGCCAAAAGGTCCGGGTCAAGTTCAAGGGCGTCGGCGCAATGCACGTTGACGCGTTCGGAAAGATTCGCGGCGGCGATATAATCGACGGCTCGTTCGCACAAGGCGGGGTTTCGCTCGATCGTGTCGATTTTCACCACCGGGTCGCGAAGGGCGATATTGATTACGCAATAGCCGATCGCCGTCCCAATTTCTAAAAATCTTTTAGGCTTAACTATATCAACCAGCAACAGTATCATAGTCAAGCCTTCGTCGTTTACAATCGGTATTTTATTGTTTTTCGCGTATTTTATCATCGACTTGATGACCCTGTTTGTAGGCAAGGTGTTCAAGCCAGCAATATACTCGTTCATTATTTTCACCTGAATTATTATATAACAAAAACCGGGCAAATGCAAGAAATTAGCGGCGGTAATAGGCAAGCGCTTCTTTGTATTTCGATGTCTTGCACAGGTACTCGATATAATGCTGCTCGTAAATCTTGTCATATAGATGGTGGGTGTAATTTTTGTTGTAAGGAATAACTTTAAACCGGAGATGCTCGATTAAATTATATTTTCTCTCGGTTTTATATTTCAATAACATGAAATTAATAAAAACCTGGTGAATCGTCTCGTCTTTTTCAAAAATATATTTCTCGGCGATTTCCGTCGCTTTTTTGATATATTCCGGGCGATTCAGCCGGTCAGCCGCGTAAACCAAGAGGGCTATAAAACGCGCCTCGCCAAACAATTCCTTTTTCAATACTTCCTCATACACCGCGAACCACGCTTTCCCCTTAAGCATGATCAACAACTTCCAATAGATGATATCAAAATAGTAGTCGTCGTCATACCTGTGATTGCCGATCTCGCGCAATTCCTCGACGATTTCCGGGTAGTATTCGCTCGCCTGAACGTCAAGCATCATCAGGCGGATAATGACTTGGCGTTGGTTTGGATAGCCAATATTATAATTTCCCATTAACAAATCATAATAACGGAAAAACTTTGGGTATATTTTCAAATTATAAGCGCAAATATAATGTTGCTCGAAAATCAGCCAGTTCATCTCCTGGTTTTCAAAATCGTTGTTTTCTAAGTATTTGAGATACTTGTAAGCTTGATGATACTGGTATGTTTGCAGGTAATACTCGATTACCAGAAACATAAAAACGCCGATGTCCTCCCTTAACATCGTTTCCTTGATTTTATCGATCGTCGCGATTGTTTCTTTAAAATTCTGGTAATCGCGTTTAACCAAATAATAAAAGCACTTAATCAAGTAGTTTTGCACGTTAAAAAGAGAATCGTCAATCATTTCAAACAAATTGGCGATTTCGCCGTAATTTTGGTAAAGGTAAGCCTTTATCGTCCGGTTAACGCCGTTCTCAATTATATTTATACCGACTTTATCAAAGTCGAGATTAACTTTCTCGAAGATTGCTTTGATATATGATTCGTCAGCGACGATCGCGTTGCGTTCCAACTTGCATAAGTAACTAATCGAGCAAATCCCGTGCGCCATTTCCTGCAAGGTGAGTTTCCGCTTATGGCGTTCATGTTTAATAATCTGCGAATAAAGATAATTGCGGTTAATTTCCTTTTTGTCGTTTTTCAGCACGGCGAGTTTTTCGATCTTTGTAATCATACTTAATTCCTCCCTATAGCTTTAAATTGCTAAACTTATTTGATTAGATTTTACTACAAATTTTACCATTTTTCAACATCTTTTTCTTGAAAAAATTCCGTATTTTTCCAGGGAACTTATAGTGAACAAAAAAAGACAGCGCGAGCTGTCAAATTCTTAAAACGAAGGCAAACTTCTTGAGTTCTTTAAGCGCGGTCTTATAAGCGGGATAAAACTTTTCCAACAGGCGATAAAAATCCTTTCCGTGATGGGGATGGAAGAAATGAACGAACTCGTGAACGATGACATAACGGATCGAATTCCAGGGAACGTGCACGAGGAGCTCGTTTAGCGTGATTCTTCCCGTTTTCGCGTTACAGCTCCCCCAACGCGAGCACATCTTCCGGAAGGTAAGACGCACGTCGGTTTTATTGAAAATGTCGGCGAACCGGGAAAACTCGGTCGCGATTTGCCCGCGCAAGGTTTTCCGGACCCGGTCAAGCACGCGGTCAAGCGAGCCGGTAATATAAAGAGTATTCCCATCGATATAAAAGGGCTCGGGGCCTTTGGATGAGGCAATATTAAAGAGATTTCCGAATAGCCAAACCTTCCGTCCCGCGGCGACGTCGCGAATATGCATGTTGCCGATATTGATTTCGTTTTTGCGGACGACTTTGTCGATCCAATCCTTTTGTTTGTATAATTGCGAGATCGCTTGTTTTCGGGAAAAGACCAGGGGGTAATGGAGCGCGATGTTGTTATTCACGTCGACTTTAATAATTACTCTTTTAATCTTTTTCGGAAAGAGCGACACCGCGTATATTTTGCCGTCAACTTCAATCGTGTATTTATCTTCCATAATCTTTCCGCTTTCTCTCATGCAAATAACCCGATAACCCACACGGCAATATCACCAAAAACCTTGAAAAATCCATCGACGGTCTCTTGTAAAAACGTATTAAAAATTCCCGACGCAAGCAAGACCAATAATAAAATCATGCCGAATATTTCGTACTTGAGATATGTAAAGTAATATTTCTCGGGAATCAGGGCGCCGATAAGTTTCGAGCCGTCAAGCGGCGGAATCGGAAGCAAATTAAACACCCCGAGACCAATATTTATAATCGTAATATTATACAATAAATGATGCAGCCATGAAGTCCTCGGAGCAAAAAAAAGCGCCGCGACGAGTAGAATCCGGAAAATCAGGGCGATAATAAAATTTGCAATCGGTCCGGCTAGCGCCACAAAAACCATCCCCAGCCGCGGGTTGCGGTAATACTCGGGGTTAACCCGGACCGGCTTGGCCCAGCCGAAACGGAAAACAATCAGGCAAAGCGTCCCGACCGGGTCAAGATGCCTGAACGGATTCAGCGAAAGCCTTCTTTCCGACTTTGGCGTCGGGTCCCCCAACCAATAGGATACGATACCGTGCGCCAACTCATGAAAGACAATGGCGATAATGACCGCCGGCACTATATAAATTAATTCATCAAAAGACATCAAACTCACCAGCTTTTTATGCTATTATACCACAATTTCCGTTTTAGTTACAATTAATAAATAAGGAAAGCTGATGATAATTGGTTTAATTGAAATCAATACCGCGGAGCCGAGATCGATGATAGAGCTAACCTCTTAACCAAAATTTCCTTTTTCCATCAATATGCGGTTTTTCTGATACCGGCAAACAAGTTTTTTTAACGCTATCTGCCGGTTGCGCGCGTGATGGGTAATGTTGCGATAAAAAAGATAAATAAACAATACCAAAAACGCAAAACTTTTACTCTTAAGGAAAAAATATATCAAACCCGCCAAAGCTAGATTGGAAATGAAAAAGAGCGCTTTTTGTTCCGTAAACGGCTTGTTGATGATTTGCGCGAGAAGCACTTCCGTCGCCTTATAACCGTCAAGCGGGAAAACAGGCAAGATGTTAAATATAATGATGAGAAAATTAAATTTGTAAAGCAGGGATTTCAGGTAATGGTCGCCCGCGTAACGGGAAAGGAATAATATCAAAACATTCGCCGCGACGCCGGAAAGATAAAGGATGAGCTCCTTCAACGCGCCGAGATTTTTAATATCGACTTCCATCAGTCCGCCGACGGCCGTTACGTTGAGTTTTTTCACTTTTTGCTTAAACAAAAAGCAGGCAAGCAAATGACCGGCTTCGTGAAGGCCAAGGACCGCCAGAAACAAAAACAATTCCCGGAATAATCCGGAAAACAAAAACACGATGACAAGAAGCCAAAAAGAGTAATGAATTGATATTTTCATTATATCATTGTCTTCTGTTTATTTGAGGAAAAGATTGACGGGTTCGCTGCCGTCATAGACGTAGAATTTAAAAAAGCAGGCGTCTTCTTCGACCGATGGCGAGCCGATCACCTCGCCGCTGGTGACGATTTTATAGATATTGCAATTGACGTTTTCCAAACCGTCGTAAACGTAGGTATAATCGTCGATTCCCTTGATCTTCAGGCGATATGTCCCGTCCTTGTTCTTCTTGATTTCCACGACCACTCCCGTCTTATACACCTCGACACCTTGAAACTCGTTCACTTCGACGCGAAGGCCGCCGGGGATTTCTTTTCCCGACATATAAAGTTGCGAGACCTCGACGGAAACCGTGTCAGTAATCTCCATCGGCAAGAGAAAGTTATTTTTGCCGTTTATCGCTTTGATAATTTTTAAGATATTGTAATGCTCGCTTAGAGCGTCCCGGACCTTGTCGGCATTTATCATCTTCATTTTTCCGAGAAAAACGAACGCCAATAATAAAAACGTCCCGATCAAAAGTTTATACAGGAAACGGTCGATAATGTTAAGTTCCTTATCCTTCACGTTATCACCCGCTAAATTATATGAAAAACAAACCGAAACTATTATATCTTTTTATGTTCCATAAAACTGTAATAACGGTTCTTGCCGATAATAATATGATCGACAATCAATATCTCGACGATCGCCGCCGCCTTAACCAGGCGAACCGTTATTTCATAATCCTCGCCGCTCGGCTCCGGATTCCCGGAAGGGTGATTGTGGGCGATAATAATGCCTTTCGCGGAAAGTTTCAATCCCCATTTCAGGATATCCCGACAATTAAACAGCGTGTGCGTCAAGGTGCCGATAGAAATCGTCCGCTCGGCGATGATTTCGCTTTGCGAGTTGAGATATACCGCGACGAGATGCTCCTGGTTTAAATGTTGGAGAGAATCTCTCAAATATAGGTAGGATTGATAAGGCGTCTGGACCTTGACTTTCGCGACGCACGGGATATTGATTCGCTTGCCGAGTTCGATCGCCGCGAGCAGCGCCACGGCCTTCGCTCTTCCGACGCCTTTGATTTCCTGCAATTCCTCGACCGTAGCCTCGTTAAGCCGGTCGATTGCGGGATATCGAGCCAAAAGTTCCTTCGCCAAGTCGATCGCGGATACGCTTCTGCTCCCCGTCCGCAGGATTATCGCCAAAAGTTCGTAATTGGATAGCGACTTCACGCCGTTTTTTAGGAGTCTCTCCCTTGGCCGCTCGCTTTCCGGCATCTCTCGTAATAAAAAACTCATAATAACCACCCGTCTTATATATTATCGGTTATTATGAGAATTTCGTTTAGCCAAGATTTTTAACGATTTCCTGGTAAATATTGAGCCTGATTTCGGCGCGCAGGGTCTCGTTTTTCACCCCCGACAAGGCGACGGTCAAAGTATAGGCCTCGAGGCTCGCGGGATTGGAATGAAACTTCTCGGAAACGGCGAATTGTTTTCCCTTCAAGTCTTCAAGCAGGTTCGTCACGCATTCTAGCCAAAATTCGTATTCCGGGGTGTTGTCAAGCACGGCGTTCGGCATGTCCAGGATATATTCCTTTTTTACTATCGGCGAGAACCCCTTATACTCAAAATCGCTTTTTTTGGCGGCGAGATCATCCTCGCTCTCGCCGATGGCGCCGTAAACGTAATAAAACCCTCCGGTATAAACATACACGGAATACAAATCCCTGGCTTTGACGTTCTCGATAATCGCGTTCGCGTCCTCCGCGGTGTCCGCCTTCCCGATTTGCAATAAATAAACGTTGCCGTAGATGGCGCCGGTCTTTTCGTCGTCTTCATTGCTGGGAGGATTGATCTTAATCCGCGTCGATAAAAAAAAGCCGATGATGCAGCCGATAACCATTCCCAATAATACTCCGAAAATATCGATCTCTCTTTTTTTGAACATTTTTCCACCTCGCGCCTATTATAATAATTTGCGAAAGGAAAAAATGTCAAAAAAAGAGAACGGGAATAAAATATATCTTGCGCGCGTATTATTAGGTTTGGCTTAAATTCCCGCATCTTAAGTCCGGCTTTTTAGATAATTATAAATCTCGCTCACGAAAAACAGGCTCCCGCAAAACACGGTCATCGTCCCGCTTTCCGATAGGGCGGAATCGAAAATTTCGCGCCAGTCGATCGCGATGCTTTTTTGGGGGTGCCGGGAAAGCAGGAAAAGGTTTTCCGCTGCGTCGCTGCGAACATATCCGAAACTGGTAAAAACGATCTCGTCCGCGATTGCGTCAAGCGCAGCGATCATCTCCGGCTTGTTCTTGTTGGCCGACGCCGCGAACACCACGCGCAAAAATCTCTCTCCCTTCACGGCGCGCAGAAACTCAACCAGCCGGGCGATCCCGCCCGGGTTATGGGCGCCGTCGAGCAAAACCGGCGGCTCTTTCGAGACAAGCTGCAGCCGGCCCGGCCACTTCGCCTTAAGAAGTCCTTCCCTGATATTATCATCGGTCAGCCTCACGTCGCAATAATCCCGCAGCACTTCCGCCGCCCGCAAAGCCAGGGCGGCGTTTTCCGCCTGGTGAAAACCCAATAAGCTTACTTTAAGGCGGCAGTGATTGCGGAAATCAAATTCCGTCGCCGCGAGCGTCGCCTTGACGTTTTTTATCTCCGCGGGCGCAACAAGATGCAAAGGGCTCTCCTTCGCCCGGGTCACGGATTCGAATAAATCGAGCACCTCGTCGTTTCGCGTCGCGACAAGCGGCGCCCCCGGTTTTACGATTCCGAGTTTATTGCCCGCGATTTCCCTGAGCGTCGAGCCGAGAATTTTCTCATGATCGAACGAGATGCTCGTTATCACGGAAACGAGCGGCGTGATGATGTTTGTGGCGTCAAGAAGGCCGCCGAGGCCGACTTCGAGGATAACGAAATCAAGCTCGGGCAACCGGGAAAAATAAATAAAAGCCAAGAGCGTCACAAATTCGAAAAACGACGGTCGCGGGATGCCGGCCTCGTCCATCATCGGGTATTTCGCGATAATATAATTCGCGAGCTCAAGCAATTCCTCGTCGCTGATATAACGGTCATTATAAGCGATTCTCTCGTTAAAAACATCGACATAGGGCGAGATAAACGTCGCGACATTATATCCCGCCGCCATCAATATCGACTTAAGAAAACTCACGGTCGAACCCTTCCCGTTCGTCCCGCCGACATGGATATATCTTAGGCCTTCCTGGGGATTCCCGTAGATTTCGCAAAGCCGCCGCATCCGCTCAAGCGATATTTTCGGTACGAAGCGCTTTTGCGATTCAATCCATTCGATTAAATTTTTTGCGTTTGTAAACATTTTTCTCCCTGTTCTTTGCAATGTTCAATGATTCTTCGATGAAAACGGATAAATATATCGAAGTCTTCCGCGTTCGGTTTCTTGGCGATTCTTTCTTCCAGGAACCCGCAGAACCGATATAATTTTCTCGAGCCGATATTGAGCGAGACGCCCTTGATTTTATGAATCACGGCGCCGATCGCCGGAAATTCTTCCCCGGCAAGGTAACCGCGCAGCGTTTCTTCCAGGTTGCCGTAAGCTTTAAGATAACGCTTAAGGATATTGCCGTACACGCGGTAATTACCGTTAAGATAAGTAAGGGCAAGTTCCGGGGAAAATTCCTCCGTAACCGGCAACCTTAAAATTGCCCCGGCAATCGCCTTTTCCGGCGGCGGCGAAAGCGGCAGGGCGGCTCCTCCCGGCAATATCGCGACCGCTTTTTCCGCATCGACGATAAGATCAAGAAACTCGCGACCGGAAAACCGGGCGAGAGCGTCCCGATTTTCAAATCGGTAAACGCCATACCCTACCGCTTTGAGACGCCGGGGAAGATCTTCCCCGGCGCCAATAACGGCGATACTATAATCGGTCCCCATATTCCACCTTCCTATTTTTCGTATTCGCTAAGCAACCTTTCGATTTCTTCTTTTTGTTTCAAGTAATCGGCGAGTTTTTCCCTTTCAATCGCGATCTTATCCGCCGGCGCTTTTTGAATAAACTTCTCGTTCGAAAGCAAACTCCGGCAACGCGCGATTTCCGCTTCCGTCTTTTCAAGGCTCGCCCTTAGTTTCGCCTTTTCTTCCTCAATGTTTACAAGCTGGGCCATGGGAACGGCGACGGTCAAGGCCGGGTAAACGACGAGCGCCTTGCCGGTCGTCTCAATCGCTTTCCCGCCAAAAGTAATCTCGCGGTAGTTCGCGAACCGCTTTATAAAAGGAAGATGCGCTTCGATTAAGGCGACTGTCTCTCGATCCCGCGCCTCGATTTCCAAATCGACGGGCTTGTGGTAAGAGACGTTCTTTTCGGCGCGGATGCCGCGGACGGCGGTAATGATATCATAAATAATCTCGGCGCGGCTCGCGTCGGGAAAATCAAATTCCGGACGCGCTTCCGGCCAGGGGGCGACCGTGATGCTTCCCGGGTTAAAACGTTGGTATATTTCCTCGGTCACAAACGGCATGATCGGGTGAAGCAATTTCAAAACCGCGGTCAAGACATAAGCCAGGACGGCGCAGGTAGATTGCATTTGCTTTTTATCATCGCCCGAAAAGACGACTTTCGTTAGCTCGAGATACCAGGAAGCAAAATCATCCCAAACAAATTTATATATCGGCCGCGTCGCTTCGCCGAACTCGTATTTATCAAAGTTTTCGTCGGCCGACCTAATCGTCTCGTTTAGCCGCGAAAGAATCCAGCGGTCAAAAAGCGTGAGTTTTTCCTTCGCTATCGGCCGGCCGTCGTAGCCCGCGGTCGCGAAATTAAGACCGATATAACGCGAGATATTCCAGATTTTATTGATATAGTTCCACGCGGCCTCGACTTTCTCCTCGGAGAAACGCAAATCAAGGCCCGGGGTCGCCGCGGTGCTTAAGAAATAGCGGAGACTGTCCATTCCGTAACGGGCGTGGATATCATGAATCTCGATATAATTACCGAGCGATTTGCTTACCTTCCTTCCCTTTTCGTCGCGGATTAACCCATGAATCAAAACGTCGCGGAAAGGGCGGACGCCAAGAAAATGCTTCGACTGGAAAGCCATCCGCGCGACCCAGAAGAAAATGATGTCATAAGCGGTAACCAAAACGTCGGTGGGGAAATATCTTTCTAAATCGGGCGCCTTCTCGGGCCAACCAAGCGTCGAGAACGGCCAAAGGGCGCTAGAAAACCAGGTGTCAAGAACGTCCTCGTCCTGGACCCACCCTTCGCCTTTCGGGGCCTCGTGACCGACGCGAATCTCGTCGCCGCGATACCATGCCGGGATCCGGTGCCCCCACCATAACTGCCGGGAAATGCACCAGTCCTGAATATTCTCAAGCCATTCCGTGAAAGTCCTCTCAAAACGCTCGGGGAAGAAATGGATCTTTCCTTCCGTCCTCTGCATTTTCAAGACTTCTTCCGCCAGGCGCTCCATGGCGACGAACCACTGCTTCGAAAGGCGCGGCTCGACGACTACCCCGGTCCTTTCGCTGTGCCCGACGGAGTGGATGATCTTCTCGATCTTTTGAAGCAACCCGTTTTCCTTTAATGCGGAAACAACGGCTTCACGGCAGGCGAAGCGCTCCATGCCCTCGTATTTCCCGGCGAGCGCGTTCATCGTGCCGTCCTCGTTCATGCAGTGCGGCATCGGCAGGTTATGCCGGAGCCCGACCTCAAAGTCATTGGGGTCGTGGGCCGGCGTGACCTTAACGATACCGGTCCCGTATTCGATATCGACATAATCGTCGGCGATAACGGGGATTTTCCGGTCGGTTTCGGGAATGATAACCTCCCGCCCGATTAAATCGCGGAAACGCTCGTCCTCGGGGTTTACCATTAAAGCGACGTCGCCGAACATCGTTTCCGGACGGGTAGTGGCGACGGTCAAGCCGCCCTGAGTCCCGTCGGCGAAAGGATAAGTAATATAGTAAAGCGCCCCCTCGATTTCGTGATAGATTACCTCGATGTTGGATAGGGCCGTTTTGCTTTGAACGTCCCAATTGATAATCCGCTCGCCCCGGTAAATTAATCCTTCGTTATAAAGCTGGATGAAGACCTCGTTAACGGCGCGATTAAGTCCCTCGTCGAGCGTGAACCGCTCGCGCGTGTAATCAAGGCTAAGGCCGATTATTTCCCATTGCTCACGGATAAAGGAAGCGTATTTTTCTTTCCACTCCCAACAGACCTCCAGAAAACGCTCGCGACCCATATCATACCGGTTTTGCCCTTTTTTTCTTAGATCGGATTCAACCCGGGCTTGCGTCGCAATACTGGCGTGATCCATCCCCGGAAGATATAAGACGTCGTATCCTTGCATTCTTTTACGGCGGACGAGGATATCCTGAAGCGTCGTGTTAAGGACGTGACCGATATGAAGTTTTCCCGTGATGTTCGGGGGCGGAATCACAATCGTATACGGTTTTTTGTTTTCGTCGCCGGCGGTAAAATAACCTTCTTTAATCCACCGCCGGTATTTGCCTTTCTCGACGGAATTAAAATCATACTTTGTCGGCAAATCTTTTAATTTCATAACGCACCTCCATAAAAAAAAGTCCTTATCATTAGATAAGGACGAAATATTCCGCGGTACCACCTTACTTCGCAGGGAATACAAAAAAATCCCGGCGCGCTCAAATGCCTTTAACGCAAGGCGATACGGGTATTGCTACTAAAATTCGCGATACCGGCTCCAAGGCGACCTTCGCGACCCCGCGGGAGACTTTTCACCAAACAGTCTCTCTCTGCGACCTACCGCAAGCCGCTACTCCTCCTTTTCAAAGCCTTTGTTTCTTAATTATAAACTATTATATGATAACCACGCGCAAAAGTCAATATTTTTAATAATTATTTAGCGTTTCTTTATTAAGCGCAGTAAAAACTAATTTCATTCACGATAAACATCGCCCGCGATACGCACTTCGGTGCGGGGAGAAAGCGATATTTCAAGGATCTTCACCGCTTCGGGGGCGGTCAATCGCTTATACTGCTGCGAATAGAAACGTTTATTAAACCGTTTTACATACTTCAAAGCTTCATGCGACGATAACCCGAAAAATTTCTTCAAAAGATAGACAATGCGCTCTTCATCATCGCCGTTAACCCAAAACCGATAAAGAATGAAATCATTAATCTCAAACTTGCCGAGAGCGTCTTCGGTTTTTTGATCCGCGCCGGTAAGTTCCGGAGAAACCGGCGCGGAAAGAATCCGGTCCATAACAACCGCCGCTTCCGGAAAGACGGATTTATAGTATTTTACCGTCTCAATTACGACCGTCTTGGTAAGCCCGGCGTTGATGCCGTACATCGCCATATGATCGCCGCCGAAGGTCGACCATCCCAAAGCCATTTCGCTCATATCGGTCGTGCCGATAACCAAAGCGTCATGCATATTAGCAAGATTCATCAGCATATGGGAACGGATCCGGGCTTGGACGTTTTCATAGGTTATATCCTTGATCTTGCCGTCGTGGCCGATGGCGTTTAAAGATCTCTCGACGTCTTGCCCGATCGGAATCTCTTTGAAAGTGACCCCGAGAGCGGCCGCCAAATCGCGGGCATTATTTAAAGAAGCGGGGCCCGTCTCCCGCGACGGCATCGTCACCGCGATAACATTTTTCTTATTATAACCGTAACGGTCAAACGCGTAGCATAACGATAACAAAGCCAAGGTTGAGTCCAAACCGCCGCTTACGCCAATCACGCAGCGCTCGATGCCGATGTATTGGAGTCTTTTAATAACCCCGGCGGCCTGGATATTGATGATATCGCGATAATCGCGTTCCGACTTCGGCGCGAACGGTCTTAATTCCAACGGGTTCTCAAAATCATAATCGTCGCCCCGTTCAAGCTGAAACGGCACGATTCTGATATCGGCGTCACGGGTGAACTCCTGGACTTTTTTGTAATAGCTGTTGTTCCGGCGGAGATGGTGAAGTTTCAAAACGTCGATATCTCCGTAGATAATGCTTGATTCGAGGGTTATCTCGCCCTCTTCTGCTATAATCCGCCCATTTTCCGTAATCAGCTTATGGCTGCTGAAAACGACCTCGCTCGTCGACTCGCTCGCGTTATTGGAAACATAAACGTAAGCGCCGTTAAATTTCAGACTGATACTCCGGGTTAGAATCTCCCGGCGTTCTCTTTTGCCGATGTAGGCGGGCGAGGCGCTCGAGTTGAATACGATTAACGCCCCGTTGGCGTAAAGCGTCTCGTTAGGGGAAATCGGCGCCCACATGTCGGCGCAGACCTCGGCCGCGAACTTCACTTCGCTAGTCTCATCGGAAAAAATTAGCTTCCCGAAAGGGATGTCCTCGCCAAAAAGCCGAATCGACCGCACTTCCTCCGCTAGGTCGCTCCCGCTTTGGAACCAGCGGGCTTCGTAGAATTCGTTCGTGTGCGGCAGGTAACTTTTCGGGACAATCCCCAATATTTTATTTCTCTGCATAACAAAACTGCAATTAAATATCGTGTCGTTCTCAAAGATATAAGACCCGAAAATGACTACCCCGGAAAACGGGTTATTCTCAAGCAGGTATTCGATCGCCTCCAAAGACTGATCGTATAGGTATTTCTGGAAAATCAAATCGCCGACCGAATAGCCGGTAACGCACATTTCCGGAAAACAAACGATCGCCGTCCGCTTCGCTTCGGCTTTTTTCAATAATTCAATCATCGCCCGGACATTGTAGGTGGTATCGCCTAAACGGCTGCTCGGGCAGGCCGCGGCGACTTTTAAGAATCCTTGAGCGTACATATATTACTCCTTATATAGATTGTTTTCTTTTATATATTGTGCCACTTCGGGCAATAAATATTTATCGTCTTTTGTGTTTCGGTAAGCGCTCGCCGAAGCGCTGATTTCTTCGACATCAAGAATAAAAAAGTTATCCCGGTATTTTTTTAAAGAATCGCGCGCGAGAATCGCCTCGATATCGACGCCGGCGCGGGGGATAACGACAAATCTGTTTTCCGCCGCCACCGCGGGAAAGTTAATCCATGTTTCGATGCCGGCGAGATTATCGGCGCCGAGCACGAAAACGGGATTATTGAACTTGCGGAGCGAATAATAAGTTCCGGCGTATTTTTTGTCTTTTATTTCGATGTCGCTAACCGCCGCCCGCGGTCCTAGCCGCCGGCATAAAAGTTCCAGCATCGAAAGACGGTGCCGGTCTTCTATGAGCCCCTCTTTCCAGTAAGCCTGTCCCGTCGGCAAAAAATAAAAAGCGGCGCTTGGATAAGCTGACATTACCTTTTTCGCAATTCGAAAGTGCGCGACGGTCGGGGGATTAAATGACCCGCCGAAGACAATATCCATAATATCATCTCTTTCTAACATTATTTTACCATATTTCCCGCTAAAAGTTAAGAAAAAAATGCCTTCCGGCGCTATTTTCTCATTATCCGCTCCGTAAAATAACGCCCGCGCTCGGCGTAATTATTAAACTGGTCGTAACTTGGCGCGCCCGGGGAAAACAAAACGACGGTTACGTCGGCTAAATGTCGCTCGAGGTCATCCAGCGCCGAGGCAAGGTCGGGATAAATTTCCGTGTCTATTCCCGCGCCGCGGAAAAAACGGGCAATCCGTTCCCGGTTCTCCCCCGACACAACGACGCGCGCCACCGATCTCAAAGCGCCTACGGGGAGAGAGAAATCCGCTCCTTCTTCCTTTCCCCCGCATAACAATAAAACCCGTTCGTCCGGGAAAACCGCGAGAGCGGCGGCGAGAGCGGCGGGATTCGTCGCTTTCGAGTCGTTATAATGCTTGATCCCCTTAAACGATCCGGCGTATTCGATTCTGTGCGGAAAGGACCGGAATCCTCTGAAACTTTCCGGCGTGATAACCGCGCCGGGACGGAAAGCAAAAACGGCCGCCATAGCCGCAACCGCGTTCGCGAGATTATGCTTCCCGGCAAGGGGAATCGCGTCAACGTCAAGCAGGCGTCTCCCCAGATAATAAATCCCCCCCGCCATGGCATAATAACCTTCCGTTTCCCCCCGGACGGAAAATGGGATATTTATCCCGGGCGAACTTTTTGCGGCGGCGGAAGCAGCCTCGCAATCGGCATTATAAATTAAGACGTCTCCCGGCAAGCGGGCGGCGACGATTTTCTTCTTCGCCGACGCATATTCCAAGAAATCGCGATGCCTGGAAAGATGGTGCGGCGTGATATTAAGCAATACCGCGATGTCTGTCCTAAAATCATGGCAATATTCCAACATAAAACTTGACGCTTCGATGACGATCGGCCGAGATGAATCGGCGAACTCAAAAAGCGGCGCGCCGATATTCCCGCCGAGATCAACGCCCGGCAAAAGGTGGGCGATTAACGCCGCGGTCGTCGTTTTCCCGTTGGTCCCGGTCACCGTGATCGTTTTCCTGCCCGGGAAAAACCGGTAAAAGAGTTCCAAGTCGGACGCGATCCCGACGCCCGCATCGATACATTTTAACATCACGGGATGGTCGGAAGGGAAACCGCCGCTTTTCACCGCGAGCGTGATCTTAGCTAAATCGGGCTCGTCGTTGTATGAAGCGATATTATCATCGTAGATTACGTATTCCCGCCTCAGTTTGCTCAAATACGCGGCTACCGCTCTGTTCGCGCGGCCGTAGCCAAGTAAAAGATATTTGCTCTTAATACCGATACCCCCTACAGGAAAAAGTGATGAGCGAGGGCGACGGCCGCCAAAGCGGCGCCCAGCCCCGCGAGCCAAAAGAGAACGTCGACTTCCCACTCGTTCATCCCTTTGAGCTCGAAATGATGATGGATCGGGCTCATGAGAAAAATTCTTTTCCCGCCCGTCGCCTTAAAATAAATGACTTGGATCAACACGGATAGCCCCTCGATAATAAATACGAGCCCGACGACCAAAAGCAAAACTTCCATCTTCATAAGAATAAACAAATTAACAAGCGTCGCCCCCAAGGCCAAAGAACCGACATCACCCATGAAGATCTTCGCCGGGTTAAAGTTATAACAAAAAAAAGCCAAAACGGCGCCGGTCACGGCAAGCGCAAAAAGCGTGACCTCCGTGTTCCCGGCAAAACGGGCGATAAGAGCGGTCGCGGAAAAGGCGATGATTAAAAGTCCGGCGGCGAGCCCGTCAAGCCCGTCGCTGAAATTAACGGCGTTGGTAAACCCGACAAACAATAGCAAGACCAAAACCCCGTAAAACCATTTTAGGTCGATTTCCCGACCGAAAAGATTAACCGTCGACGTCAATCCTTTGTCAAGAAACAAGTAGAAATACATCCCGGCCCAGACGATTTGGATAAATAATTTAAAATACTTTCCCAATCCTTCGTTGTTTTTTTTCACAACGATTAAATAATCGTCCAAAAACCCGAGCGCGCCGTAAAGAATGACCGGCATGAATAAGAGCAGCAGGGTGTTTTTGTCGAAGGGCTCGCCGGTAAAATGCAAATAAAGAACGGCGAAAACTATCGATAGAATAATTATCGCCCCGCCCATCGTCGGCGTTCCGGCTTTCGCGTAATGACCTTTCGGGCCTTCCCTCCGGATGCTTTGACCGATTTTAATCCGTCTTAATAGCGGGATTAAAAACACGCACATAAAAATCGCGCAAACAAAAGCCGTTAAAAAAATTTTCACATAAACATTCATAATTTCAATCTCCGAACCGTGTTTTTATCGTTATACGGGATCTTTTTGTCCCTGATAATTTGATATTGTTCGTTTCCTTTCCCCAATACGGCGATAATATCGCCTTTTAACGCCCGTCGGGAAGCTTCGACGATCGCCGTTTCCCGATCGATAATGACGATATAATTGTCGCTTTTTACCCCTTCCAGAATGTCTGCGATAATTTCCTCGGGCGGCTCGAAACGCGGGTTGTCGTTCGTGAAAATCACGAAATCGGCAATCGTCGCGGTAATGTCGCCGATTACCCGGCGCTTGCCCTTGTCGCGCTCGCCGCCGCAGCCGATAACGACATAAAGCTTGTTTTTCTTGACTTTATCAAGAAACTCCAAAACATTCCGCACGCCGTCGGGAGTATGGGCAAAATCGATAACGAAATACCGCCCGGCAACATTTAGCACTTCCATCCGCCCCAGGATATTAATTCGGGCGCTCAAAAACTCGAAAATTTTTTTGGAGAAAAGCGCGAGGACGTCGACGACGGCGATGAAAGCAAGAATGTTATATATATTGAATCTGCCGAGAAGATTGGTCGCGACTTGGAATTTCCCACGCGGAGTATGTATAAAAAATTCCGTTCCATCGATCGTGAATTTCGGATCTTCGAATGTATAATCGGCGTTATTTTCACCGTAAGTCAAAACCCGTCCGCGCGCCAGGCGGTAAAAAAGTTTAAAGTCGCATATCTCGCTATTAATGATGACATAACTTCTCTCGTCAGCCGAACGCAGAAACAAAGCTTTAGTGTATTTATAATCTTCCATAGTCTGATGAAAATCTAAATGATCGCGGGTAAGATTCGTGATCAGGACGATTTTAAACTCCAAGCCGTGGACTCTTAAAAGTTTTACGGCGTGCGAGCTAACTTCCATGATGACGACGGTTACCCCGGCTTTTTTACTTTCCCTAAGCACGCGGTAGATTTCAAGAATATGCGGCGTGGTGTTTTCGGTGAAATAGAAATTGTTCATGATATAAACGCCGTTCGTCCCAATCAGCGTCGCCTTTTTATTAAGCAACTGAAAATATTTATAGATTAACGTAGATACGGTTGTCTTGCCATTGGTACCGGTTATCCCGATTAAAGTGAACTGAGACGAGAGGTTTTGGTAGAATATTTTCGCGGTCTCCGCAAGCGTTTTTTCCACGTCCTCAACAATAATGAAATTGATCCCGGAAAACAACTCGCTTTTGGACCACGGTCGGTCGCTCACGATGGTTTTCGCGCCTTTGGCGATTGCGGATACGATAAAATCCTGACCGTCAAATCTTTCGCCGCGAATAGCGAAAAAAACATCGTTCTCGATAATTTCTCGGGAATCGATTTTCAGGTCATTAACTTGATGATTGTTCTTCAGTTTTTGTTTGAATAGTCTTGATACTCTCATATCCGCTTCCGTCAGTTAATTATATTAATGGAGTATACAAGCTATGAATAAATTGTGTAAAATCGTTTATGTCAGAAAAAAAGCGTTATTTCAATTAGCCTAAATGTTACCAATAGTCTTCTGGAAAAACCAATAGAAAAAAGGCATTTCACATATGGTTTTTGATACATAGTGAAATGCCCTTATAGTTTTATAGGAAATTATGGGTGCGTTTTTATTGGCGATAACACATAGGTGTTTTATTGCGAGAGTTATCGACTAATTGTTCTCTTAGAAAGCTTAATAAAAAATCATTATTGCATAAGTGAGGCGATTTTGGATTTTTGTAAAACTATTCTATTAACAGTAATAAAAAGACTCGCTATGTAAATTTCGCCTTTTTCTTTAAATTTCTTTTGTTCTTCTCGTCTTTCTCATAAGCATTAATTCGCTTCAGGGAAATAATGATATTTTTGGATGTGCCACTACTTGCGATAGTTTGGTATGTATATGGACTATTATCAGGACAAGGAACCGTAATCTTATTCATATATTTACCTCCGTTATATTTATTCCAAAGGACCTTTTTTGCTTGTACAAGCCGCAAACTCAGGTTATAGCAAATAGTCAATGTCATTTGACTCTCGCGTCATTAATAATTCAATAGTCGGTTTTTGCCATATCCAAGCCGACAATTAAATTCACAATTGCACAAATTCCCGATATTTAACTTCATAATCGCAATAATCAATAGTTTCAAATTACACCTATTACAAATAATTTTACCATTAACTGGTATATTTTGCAATGCATTTCTACAATTTTAAACCCTTAGCGTAAGAGAACGTATCTCATGCGCATTAAAAAGGCTGTGCCCAGTTTAGGACGCAGCCCTTTTGTTAATCAGGGGGAGCCCGTTACTTAGATCGCGGGCTTAATTAGTGTAAAGAATCACATAACCGTCCTGAACTATTTTTTCTCCAGGGTCCGGACTTTGGGCGATAATGACATCGCCATCGCCGATGATTTTTATCCGGTAATGAGGATGAAAACCGATAGTTTTCGGGTTCCGCCCGATATAATCATCTACCGTATACAAGAATTTATCGACCCACCAGCGCGGATCGCGAGGAATGCCTCCCTCCTGCTTTTCAACGTCCATAAGCGAAAGCGAATCAAGCAATACTTCCTTAAGCATCGGCGCCACAATCACTCCCCCGTATTGGATTGAAGTTTTCGGTTGGTTTATCGCGATATAAGCCGAGACCCGAGGATCGTTCATCGGCGCGATGCCGAGGAAAGATAGGATGTATTTCCCCGGGACATAAACGCCGTCGATGGGGATTTGCGCCGTTCCGGTCTTACCGCCGACGCGGTAACCTTCGATATACGCGCTTCTCGCGGTTCCCAAGGCAACTACCCTCTCCAGCACGTCGCGCATCACGGCGCTCGTTTCCTCGCTAATCACCCGGCGAACGAACTTGGTGTCTTGTTGAAAAATGAGGGTATTGGTTCCCGGAATGCCGAATCCTTTTAAGATATAGGGAGTATTCAGGACGCCGCCGTTAACGGCCGCGTTGGTGGCATTAACGAGCTGCAGCGGCGTTACCGTGTTCCCCTGGCCAAATGCGCTTGTCGCGACCTCGACATTCCCGATTTTTTCGGGATTAAAGACGATTCCCGTTGATTCGCCCAAAAGGTCGACGCCGGTTTTTTTCCCGAACCCGAAGGCGTCGATATAAGAAAACAACTTTTCCTTTCCGAGCCGCATGCCGATCGATACAAAACCCGGGTTACATGAATTCTGTATCACTTCTACAAAATTCTGATCGCCGTGCCCACCCGCTTTCCAACAACGAATGCGGGCGCCGTCGATTACGGTAAAGCCGGGGTCATAAAACCGCTCGTTTAAGGAAAAAACTTTTTCCTCGAGGCCGGCGGAATATGTAACGATTTTGAAAGTCGAGCCAGGTTCGAATGATTTCCATATCGGCAAATTACGATTGAAAAGTTCCTGGTCGTACTTTTGATAATTAATCAAATCGAAATTTGGCCTGCTCGCCATGGCGAGAATTTCCGACGTTTTCGGGTCCATCACCAAACCAAAAACCTCGACCGGGTCATACAATGCCGCGGCGTTATCCAATACCCGCTCCAACGTTAATTGCATGTCAATGTCAATCGTTAAATATAAATCAAAACCCGAACCGGGAGGCGTGTAAGTCCCGGTAAGGTCGGGGTATTTGTTTCCGTGGGCGTCGGTGTAGATATTTTGCGAGCCGGGACGGCCCATCAGAAAATTATCGTAGATATACTCGACGCCGGTTATTCCCTGGTTATCGATGCCGACGATACCCAGAACGTGTGAGAGCGTGTTCCCGTAAGGGTAGTAACGGATAACGTCGCTCGAAATATAAACGCCCTCAAGATCGGCCGCAATAATCCTTTTCGCCGTTTCCAGATCAATGTTCTTCCCAGCGGGCTTGATAATCTCGACCGAGACGTTCTTCTTGAAATGATGAGCGATATCTTCTTTTTTCACCCCCAATAAAGAAGCCAACTTCCCGAGGGTATATTCTTTGTCTTTAATTTGCTTGGGTATAATCGATACCGTCGGGGCCAGGGTGTTGCCGACGATTAATTTTCCATTGCGGTCGAAAATCTTCCCTCTTTGGTTGCTGACCGGTATATTGCGCGTCCATAACCGGAACGCCCTTTCAATGTAAATCTCTCCCTTCACCACCTGAACATAGCCGACGCGCAAAGCGACGATCAAAAACATTATAAAAAAAACATATAACAATATGAAAATCCGGTTTCTGACAATCTTCATCATTCACCTCGTTCCGGTATCATTATATGTTTTTTTCCGCAACTCATAACCGTTAAGATATTTGCACAAATCACGCAAATTTTTCAACATTTATGAATATGGTCATAATATCTTTCTTTAGTCAAAATAATTTATCATTTTAATTTTCTTCCATTTATTAGCATAATGTGCTATCATTAAAGAAAAACACCATATTAACTAAAAAAAATTATTATCATTCTAAATCCGAATAAAATGGAGGCGAAAGGTAGGGAGTAGTCCATGGTTACGGAAACTCAAATAAAAACATGTCAAAACGATACCGAGGCCAACGAGCATGAAATTCAATCAATATATGATTTTGCTTTAGTGGGAAAAACAGAAAGACTCAACAAATTAATCGAAAAACTTAAAAACATGGCCGAGGAAGAAACTTGGAATCTTGAAAACGAGAATATCCCGAATAAAATATTGCATCATTATTTTATGGGAACTTTTCTTAAATGTCACAGAGAGAATAAAATTATCTATTCCGAGAATAACAAATACTGCTGTTTCAACACGGGATTATTAACAAATCACGGCGAAGACATACTATGTCTATTTGAACCTTCAAAAACAAAAGGAATATTAAAATGGTATTTGGAGGGCTTTCACATCAATTCGGAACGGATAATATTGAAAAATTTCAAACAAATCCCGGAAGTGTGTTGTTATTTTAACGATCCCGCCGACTTATTGTTCAATGTCAAGGCAGACATATGGGTAAATTATCAACATATTCTTGATGACAATTGGGAAGAAAGATTCCCTGACGAACTGCGAAACCTTGGAAAAGACACAATAATATCAATGATGAAAGGCGCGATAGATATAACCAAAAAACGTATTCAAAGAAATCATCGTTTGGTGATTCCGTTGTATTATAAAAATAAAATTACATACCTTTTACCCTTAAAACTAAGAGATTATTACCTTGCTCTCGTTACGGAAAAATTTGATGATGATAAATATCGAGCAAATACAATTTTCACTCCGGAAATGGCTTATATGGAAGCAAGATTGTTAATGAAACCAGAAACAAACTGGTTAACGATATAAACTAAAGAATGCGCTTAAGCATAGTATGCCTAAGCGCATTCTTAATTTTGTTGGTGCACATTTTTGTTAACGAGCAAGTGTGGACTGGTATCCAAATATGCTTATGTGATTTACATAAAAAAAAACATAAGACAGAACAAAAATTGAAATCCGTTCATACTTTTTTGTTTCCGTCATATGTTCTTTCCATAACTAATAGCGATAGGGCGATTACTTTTTCGGACGCGGGGCAATGGGTTTTGGTAATGGTCTAAAGTTACTCATAACTACCTCCTATAGTTTCTCTAAAATTCGCATTTTGGCGCTGCGGGCGCGACGGTTAACAGAAATCTCCATTTCGGTTGGTACAATAACGCGTCTATTTACCAAACGGTATTTACGAATAATGTCTTTTTCTCTTACTGGCAAATCCTTTGGGATCGCCGGTTCCGTGTAATTGCGATAGATTTGTTTTACGATTCTGTCTTCCAGGGAATGAAAACTAATGACTACTGTTCTTCCGCCCTTTCCCAACAGCGTGATGGAATCATTAAGACTAACCTCGAGATTCTCAAGTTCGTTGTTAACGGCTATTCTTAATGCCTGAAATACTTTTTTAGCCGGATGCGAATCCCGGCGCCTCACGTACGAGGGAACTGATTTCAAGACAATGTCAGCAAGTTCCGCCGTCGTCGCGATTGGCTCTTTTTCCCGCGTCGAGATGATTCTCCGGGCGATTTGCGCGGAGAATCTTTCCTCGCCGTAACGGAAAAATATATCCTTTAACTGGTCGTAAGTATAATTATTGACAATATCATAAGCGGATACTTTTTGCCGACGGTCCATCCGCATGTCAAGCGACGAATCCGCGTGATAGCTGAATCCCCGCTCCGCCGTATCGAAATGAAATGAAGAGACGCCCAAATCATATAAGACGCCGTCCACCTGCCCGACGCCGAGCTCTTTCATCTTCGTTCTCAAGTTAACAAAATTTTCGGGAATAATCGTGAAATTGGCGCCGATTTTGGTCAGGCGATCGCGACCGAGCGGGATAACGTCAAGATCTTGCTCGAAGCAATAGAGATGTCCGCCGGCGGTAAGCCGTTTCAAGATTTCCGAGGCATGACCGGCCTCGCCCATCGTACAGTCTATATATATGCCGCTAGGCTTGATATTTAGACCGGTTATCGCTTCTTTCAGTAAAACCGGAATGTGTTGCGCGTCTCTCATAGGTCAAAATCAATTTCCTCGCTAATGTCTTCGAGCAATTCACGGCGCTCGGCGTAATAACGCTCCCATTCGGCTTTATCCCAAATCTCGATCCTTTCGCCGACGCCAAGAATCACGCATTCCTTCGTCAAACCCGAGTAATCAAGCAACAGGGATTCGATATTAATCCGGCCTTTGGCGTCGATTTCCCGTCGGTATGCCCCGGATAGAAAGAGACGGTTAAACTCGCGATTCGTTTTTTTGGTAAAGGAGAGTGAGGCGAGTTTCTCCGTTATGCCGTTCCACGCCGCTTCAGGATATAAATATAAGCACTTTTCAATGCCGCGGGTGACGATTACCGTCATCCCCAGATCCCGACGCATCTCGCTCGGGATAAACAGCCGGCCTTTTTCGTCGATTGTGTAGTGATATTCGCCGATAAACATAATGCTCTCCACTTCTCCCCACATTAACCCACTTATAGTTTATCATAATCAATTTTTAAATGCAAGCATAAAAATAAAAAAAACGGCCGATGGCCGTAAAAATAAAAAGCACTCATCAAAGAGTACTTTTTATTCAGATAAAGAAATTACTTTTCCGTTTCTTTTTTTGCGGATTTGGTTTTTTTTGTTTCCTTCTTGGTTTCTTTTTTGGATTTCTTTTCGGTTTTGGTTTCAGCTTCCTTTGGTTCCTGGCCTTCTTTTACTTTTATTTCTTTTACCTGTTTGCCGTCGTAGTGACCGCAAAATTTACAAACAACATGAGCCAATTTCATTTCTCCGCAATTCGGGCAAACCATCATTCCCGCCAAGTCGAGCTTATAATGGGTTCGTCGCAGACGTTTTCTCGTTTTCGAGGCACGTCTTTGTGGTACTATTGCCATAATCAATCACCTCTTCTTTTCTAGTTTATTGGGTTTCCCCTTTCACTACCCGTATCGGTTTTTCCAACAGGATTCTTTCCCAGACAACGCCGCGCAAATCGATCGTGTTCCTCTCGATCAGCCGAGTTTCGTCATCCTCATTCTCCTTGTCGAAAATCTCAACAACATCCAATTCCAACGGGAATTCGACGGAGTCAAGCGTCACCGCATCCTGCAAATACATCATGACGGATATATGAAAATCAAATTTAAAACGGTCTTCGCCAATCTGGATACCACTGCCGACCACGACGGCGGGCGAGATATTGTGAATGTCGTCAAACCTTTTTATTTCTTCCGAAAAATCATAAACCGCCTCAAAAGGAAAAGTTTCTTTACCATATTTATAAAGTTGATGTAAAGACCATTTCATAGCGTCCACCTAATAACCTTACTTATTATACTCCTTTTTGCCTTTGAAGTCAATCATTTTTCACTACCTTTTACTATTGTGTGTGAATATATTATGATAATTTCATATAGAGTTATATAATGATAATTTCACTA